>ERZ779870.70-NODE-70-length-136342-cov-323.248_pt1 | contig 136342 bp, 144 predicted proteins | sample MGYA00511247_ERZ779870 | MGnify/ENA primary metagenome ERZ779870 (study PRJEB29588, sample SAMEA2149068) | human gut metagenome | biome: human gut; feature: human-associated habitat; material: faeces | place: Denmark | collected 2008/2010 ...
ACCAACAAAATTCAACAGATCAGAACTTTAAAACGGCATTTTGTAGTTTCTTCCCACAGAATTAAGACCTACAGTGCTTTAAAACAGCATTACATAGGTTCCTTCCAACAGATTAAGGGCAAAGGACTGCATTATGTGAGTATTTTTTTTTTTAAGAGGGATGTTTAACAATTAAAATATGGATAGTATGAACGTATATGATTTTGCACCCGATTTAGATTTGAGAAAAGAAGTAGAAGGTTCTATTTTTGGGGTGAAAGGAATAGAAGGCAGTGATGTTATAGTATATGCTAAGGTAGTTAGCTGTGTAGACGTCAAGGATTACAGTTGTGAGAGATGTATTTTTTATGATTGTTATAAGGATACATGTTCGTTATGGGGTAGTGATAGTTGTATAGATGGGGGATTGGTTTTGTAGGTACGAACAGGCTGCCATAGAGGGGGAGTAGGCGGCGCCTTGGGCTAAGGCCTGCGGTTGTAGGTGGAGCGTAGGCCAGGGCAGAGCCGGAACAGTTTATTGTGGAACGTGAAAAGAACAGATAAAAAAGGAGGAGATATGAAAAAGATATTTAAGACATTCTCTATTATGCTTGTCATAGAAATAGTGTTGATAGCTATTTTAGATGCTATGTCGTAAGTGAGAAAAATTTTCTTCATTAATTTTCTTATGCTTTAGACAGAACGCTCCCGTCTGCGAAGATCGGAGCGTTTGCTTTATGGGATTCATGGTGCAGCAGGTCGGTTCGATTCCGGCGATCTCACACAACATTAAAAACAAAGGAGGGAAGAAAATGAAAGATGGTATCACATTACACCCAGAGCACGGATTGAATCCGTCTATAGAAGTCTGCATGATATGTGGCGAAGAGATGGGGATTGCTTTATTAGGAAATAATATCAAAGGTCAGGCGCCGCATCATATATGCACGGGCGGAGTATGTGACGATTGCAAAAAGATAATAGATGACGGAGGCTGTTTTATTATCGAAGTCGAGGATGGATCAGATCAAAAGAATCCGTATCGTACAGGAAGATATTGTGCGATAAAGAAAGAGGCGGCAAAGAAGATATTTGGACAGGAGCATAATATTGTGTACATGGAAAAGTCTGCATACAGTCAAATAATACTATAAAAATAAAGAAGGATATGTTTACAAAAGAAGAGCGATTATTCATATGGAAAGAGGTATATGGGATAATTGATAGGTCAGAGAATGGGCAATACATATGCATTGCATTAAAAAATGTAGTATTTTATTTTTTCAAAACACATAAAGAAATAGAATTTATGAGTTTAGACGAAATGGTGAGAATATATTTCCCAGAATTGAGGGCAAGGAGAAGTATGGCTACAGAACCAGAGGAAATATGGAGGATATATGGATGGTTTGGTTGTATTAGTCCAGAAACGAAGGAGGTGAGACTGAATATTGTAAAAGATATTATAAAAGAATTAGAATAGTATTTTTGTTAACCTATTTTATTCATCAAATTAAGTTTTGGGTTTTGGCATGTCGGTTCGTGAGGATAGGCATGCCTATTTTTATGTCATAGAGGGATGACGCGGCGTGCCGGCATGTATGTGCCGGTCCTGGTTCGATTCTGGGCATCTCACAAACAATAAAACAAAAGAGTTATGAGAATATACAAGAATGATATTATAAAGGCGTCAGCGATAAGCACCAGCGACGACAGGGGATTATTACTGTGTTCAATAACGGATTCCGGTTTTACGTCTATAGCTGGTGTAATATCGGCTATTAAAGACAAGTTGCCAAACAAAGATCATAAGAAGATGGTTTTTGAAATTTTGAATGATACGAAAAAAGAGTACGGAAGATATAATAATTGCGGAGGAAAAGTGTTATGAGAAAAAATATAAAGAGCTTTTTATTGCCTTCAATATTGGCGAGCATGGTTGATGATTCTTATAGAGTAAGACGTATTCATAGTAACAATCATCCTAAACCAGTAAAAAGGGATGAAAAAAACAGGATAGAGAGGGAGTTTGATATCAATGGAAAGAAAATAATGGCTTATTCAAGAAAGGATGCCATTAAAAGATTAAAACATAAGAAGTAGAAAACGGATTTTTATGTTAATGTTAGTTTTTTCATTTTTATTGAGAGGAGCGCCGGCCTGTGAAGGTATGCGCTCTTTGTATTTGTATAATGCATAAAACAATAATAATATGACAGAGAATAGTATAGACGTAAATATCGTACCTGTAAAGAATGGTATGAAACGTGTTGTGGTATCATATTACCATTATTCACGCAAGGAGAAAGATCGCATGAGTTCTCAAACGGATTACGTGTGGGAAACAGGGAATGAAGAGATGTTTAAATACTTTGAGGCCAGGAGGATAAAAGTATTTTATAGTCAGATTCGTGCCATGTGTAGATTCTATGGCAAGAAAAATGTACGTAAATACAAAAAGCTATGATATTAAAAACGACAACCAACGAGTTTTGTTTCATCAGCGTAAGTTTCTATGAAACAATAGCGGATCCTCGTCATTTCTTTGAACAGGATTATGAAGAGATGCCAGAATACGAGGAAGAAGCAGATTTTGATTTTGATTCTTATTGCAATAAGTTTATTCCTTTTGTACAGGAATGGGCGAATAAGGTGGGCGAACGCCTTTACGGATATGGTGTGAATAACATAAAGGTAACATCGGTCGGACATCCGAGTGAATATAATTATGATACTGATTGGATGAATGTGGAGGTAGAATTTTGTGATAGATGGAGGCAAAGGATGTTATTTAATATTGGTAAGATTGTCAATGATGATAAATGCAAGAAGTATGCGGAAGCCAATTATAGGTCAGTATTAGGATACATCTTTTTAGGACCTGAAGATTTAAAGGAATTTGAAAAGGAAATAATAGAAAAGAAGTCGGATTCGAAATATGATATAACAATATTATTAAATATGTATCTAACTTTGGCTTTTGTAAAAGAATTTGGATTTAAAGCCGGAGAAGCGTGGAGTGAAATAACAGAATATGCTTACGGATGTTTATCGTATTCCGATTTTGCAACAACAGAGATGCTTATACCGGAAGGTTCGGAGCATTTATTCAAAGACATTTACACGGCAAAGGCCGACGAATTATATCATCATGTCCTGGATAAATTCGGATGGGCGTGGCGTGATCCGAAATATAAATCAGAAACAGAATTATGCTCGATGTTAAAATGGGCAAAAGAAAAAGGCTTGACCATTGAAGAGTTAAGTATTTAATTGTTAAACATAAGGCAGTAGTGGTGCGTGAGTATAGGTGCTGCCGTTAAAATATTTTATAAGATGAAAAAAGAAGAGATTCAAACTATTTTATACACAATCAAAGAAGGAGACAGTATTAAAATCAAAGTACAAGACAAAAGTGAAGAGATAAGATTGCGGGATCATGTAAGAAGAACGCAGAAATACGGATACAGGTTTTGTTTGTCTCATTTGCATGATGGAATTTTCTATTTGGAGAAGTTGGAAGAGGGAGATAAAGATAAATACTATAGAGTAATAAACAGAGGAAATGGAAAGACCGGAGTATAATAAGCTACGCAAAATGGCTAAGACTACTCCAGGTCTGATAGTGGACGAGGCGCAAAACATGATGCGTGTATCGCTGTATGATAATGGGGAACTTAAGAAGATCGTAGTAGTAATGAAATGCGATTCTTTTTTACAGTCAAAAAGTAACATAGAAAAGATAATGTTATTATCATCTTCTATAGAAGATAGAAAAAACAGAGAAAAAAATAAAACAAAATCAGAAAATGAACAGAATAACAAAAATAAGAGAAGAAATAGGAGGAAAACAGGTTGATTTGACCTTCTATGGGCGTTTTTGCAGCCTTATCGAAGGTGATAGAAAGATAATACTAAAGGCAATAAAAAACGGCCGTAAGAAAGGCGTAATCGGAGCCATTCAGCCCGGAAGACATGATAGAATTTGGACCACATGGGCTATTGCTTTTGAGGATCTGAAGGTAGGGGATACGGTAGAGTTTAGTACATCCGGGAAATACAATCCAGGTTTTCATTCTACAGAAAAGTATGTAGGATGTGTAGAATGGATAAAAGGATCGGAATGTGCGATAAAAACCGGCAAAGGGATGGCAGTAGTATTAATTAAACACGTGGAAAGGGTAGTAAGATGAAATTGAGAGAATTTGTAGAACTCTTTGATAAGAATGATGTAAAGGATTTGTTTAAGTCATTATCTTTATGTATGGAATACGTAAGGATAGATTTACATGTATTTAATGTAGGTGCTTATGTTACGTGCCTGTACAGTAATGATCTTGAACAGCTTTCAACGATGAAAGGGTGCGCTATATACGCGATAGTAGAAGTACCATGTTTATTTGAGGCATTTATGGAATATGCTTCACCGGAATTGAAAGCATATTATGATAAACTAACGAAAGAAGTGTGACATGAAAGAGGAAGTAGAACGGATAAAGAAGTTGGTAGGCATAGATCATAATAGATGGGAGCAACCTTGTACATGTGATAAATGCAAGAACATGTGTAAGGTTCCTTGTATTGGTACGCCAAAAGACATAGAGGCTATCATAGATGCCGGATACGCTGATAGGTTAAAAGAAACAATGTGGATGGTAGGGTATCTTGCAGTGAAGGAAAAACCAATAGCGATGATCCAGCCGACAGAGAAAGACGGGTGGTGCGCATTCCGCCGGCCAGACGGTCTCTGCGAGCTGCATGACCGTGGACTAAAGCCGACCGAAGGAGTTCTGGCTTCCTGTAAGATGATTGAAGAAGACAATGTTCCAACATACGAAACGTCTGTACTTAGAGCAGTGGCTAATGAGTGGGTTAAGGTGGAGAACTTTGGAGATATAATGAGGGTCGTTTTTAAATTTTTGCATGAAAATGAACGTAGAAAACAAATTAGATAAAGTAGTTAAGATCCTAAAAGAAAAAGGATTTGTGGTATATAGAAAGGGCGGAAAGGAGCCGGGTGTATTTTACGCCAAAGAAGGTGACAGCCGGATAGGATTCGTTTATCCCAACAACGGATATATATATGATAGAATAAAAATGTGGTCTTTTTCAAGGATATATAAACCACATAAGAAAACCGGGTCTTCGTGTTTAATGAGCGTCAGCGACGAATTTACGATAGAGAATGCGATTAAGAACATAGAGGATAGACTGTGGGTAAATTATGTAAAAGACGGTAACAGAAAACGACCAGAAGAATACAATAATATAAGAGAATTTGTTGGTAGCTTCACTAAATTCTACAACTCTGTAGAATTAGTTGAGGTTAAGTAGTTTTCCATGTAAGTTAGTTACCGGCACTGGTCTGTGAAGATAGGTGTCGTTTTTTTTAAGAAAGGAGGATAAAGATGGAGAAAAGAGACAAGGAAATGCCTTACGAGGTAATCATACAGGAGAGAAACAAAGTGGATTTATACGGTAACGTAGTATATTATATATATTGGTTTGATAAATATGGGAACGATATTACAAACGAATGGAAATTCTGGAGCAAGGATCCGAAAAAGAAATATGATAGAGTCAATCGCTATTTAACGGATAGTTGGCTAAAGGAATACTGTAAGAACAACAATTTAAAAATAAGTAGAATAAAGGAATGAAGCCGGGAAAGCATGCTATGATAACAAACGAGTATGGTGTCTTGGATATTATAAAAGAAAAATTTGACAACATAAATATAATGGAATATGGATCTAAATAAATTGTATAAAGAAATAGAAGAAGCGGAGGTCAATCTGAATGCAAAAAGATTAAAGTACATCAAAGAAGCATTAACGGAGAACGGTGGAAGCGTAAAGCTAAAATTTAAAGAGTTTAAAGAATGGCAAGAAGCTAATAGCGTGTTTGACTTTGATGATCAGTTTCCAGTGATAATAGAAATTGATGGAAATTCTATGTATTTAACGGAAGTGTATGTCAAAAAAACGATTTTCGTGTAGTCATGCTGGATTATACTGATATGACTTTTTATGATTATAGCAATCCAGGGGAAAATGAACAGGTTGCTTATTTTATTAACTATTGCTTAAATCAAGACAAAGATGGGAAAGAGTAGAAAAGATTATGAGAAGTATCTTAACTCAATATCTCCAGATAGAGACGATGAGGCATGGATCATTGGAGGAAAGAACAGGTATTGCGGTAGAGAGAATTATGGCACTATGATCAAAAGGTATGATCCTATTGGTTTTAACGTGGGATACAGGGAGTGGGTGGAACAGCCAGAGTAAGGCGGAGCCCGCCCTGGTAGAGGACGTGGACGGCAACAGGTGGAAAATAAACCGGTATGAAAACGATATGCTGACTGCTGGATGTCATCGTATTGCATATAGCGAGATGGAAAGTATTGCGAAACAACTGGGATGGGTGTAAGTAACCCATCCTATTTTATAATAACTAAAAACAAAAAAAATATGGAAAATCCAATTATTGTTCCGTTTGATTTAAATACGGCGAGAAAAATTAAAAGCGGAGAAATAGAAGGTTCGGTATTAATAAACAATATTGAAATAGAATTTGCATATGAGTCGAAAGACTGTGCAGATTCTTATAATTTACTTTTTGTAAAAAAAGATGGACGTGGAATAAGTGCTGTATATGCTAACACAGAAGGTTGCACTCTTGGTAACTCCACTCTGGAATTGAAAGTGGAGGCTGGAGCATATTTTAAGAAAGGAGATGTATTAACAAGCACTAAAGGATGTCAATTTATATATGATGGACTTATTACCAAAGGAGTAATGGGAAGTATATGTGGAATGGCAACATCTGGAGATATTGAGTTTGATAATAACAAATTATGGACTGATGTGTATAGCGAAGATGAAAATCGGAGTGTAAGAAAGGCTGAAAAAGAAGAGAAGAAATTTTTAGCAGAAAAGATTATAAAAGCCGAAGACAGCAGAAAAATAAATATAATAAAACAATATTTAAGCGAATATAAGTATCTATTAGATAAGATGCCAAAACATGACTTCAAACCATTTGAACGAGTATTGGTAAGAAGAACTAACCAAGAGAGGTGGAAATTGCATTTATTCTCCAGAGGATTAGGAACATATGAAGAATATGAATGTTTGGGAGGCGTAACATTTAGTCAGTGTATCCCATACGAAGGAAACGAACATCTTTTAGGAACTAATAAAAACAAATAAGATTATGGAACATAAAATGGTAACAATCCCGTTTGATTTAGAAACGGCAAAGAAAATAAGAAAAGGCGAAAGATTAGGTCAGATTGTGGCATTGACAGACGAAGACATAAGTCTGTATATAGACAAAGAACTTGCTAATAAAGGTATTCCAATTGAAGCTAAAAACTGGAATATGAAAAGCAAAAAAGAAGTCATATATCCAAGAATGGGAGTTCCGGTATTTGTATTAAAAGATGTTGGCATTGGTTTTAGGACCATAGAAGGTGCAACTGAAATGGCTAATTTGCTTATTAAGTATAATGCATTTAAAATAGGGACGGAGTATCTAACAGGATCGTATGATTCGTTTTGGGTCATGAAGGAAAATGTTTGCCCAGCCATTGAAGGAGTAGCAGGATATAGCAAGGAAGAGTTTGATAAGATAAATAAGGAAAATAAAGATCCAGAATTGGTAAATATAAATTCCTTCAACAATACTGTGAAAAGGGCCAATGAAGTTAGAGATGGGATATTGAAATACGTTCACGATATAAAGCAGGAACGTTCATACAATAATGACATGGTTGGCATCTTTGAAAGGTATAAGAATATAGCAGACGGTGACATGGAAGTAGCTATGAATTTTATTAAGGAGGCTTATCCGTTTAATGAAGAAACAGAGGTATTTATCAGGAAAAAGTTCAACATGTCTATACCAGTTGAGCCAGAAGAGTAAAAAAAAAATAAGCTAAATTAAGTTATTTAAAATCTTTTTTATTATTAAAAGATATATCTTTGTCCAAAAAACAAACAAGATGGAAGAAAAGGAAATCAAAGAAGCTATGACTGAAGCTTTGGAACGCTTAGAGGGATGTAAGTGTTTCGTAGCTACGATAGTAAATGAAGAAGAAAGAAGATTTGATATGAGCCAAAGAATGTCACATCATCAATTGGCGTTAGTTATAAAAGGTATCTTATCTAATAATGAGATGATGATGATGGACGTTCTACAGTGGTGCTCTGCCAGACTTAAAAATAATATAGATAAAAAGAAGTCAACTAATTAAATATTAATAACATGAATCGCTGGTTTGAAATTACGGTAAAAGCCGAGATAGACAATATCGAGAACGGCAAAAAAAAGAAAGTAAATGAAAAGTATTTGGTAGATGCCTTATCTTACACAGAGGCAGAGTCAAGATCTTATGAAATCCTAAAGGGGTTGTATAAGGTGTTTGATGTTGTCAAGATCAATCCTATTAAAGTGTCGGAAATTTTCTTCAACGGAGAAGCTGAGTACTGGTATAAGTGTAAGGTAAATTACATTACACTGGATGAAAAGAAAGGTAAAGAAAAGAAAACGCCATGCTATATGTATGTCCAGGCCGGCAATCCGAAAGATGCTGAGGCTGTGTTAACTAAAGGGATGCAAGGTACGTTGGGCGACTGGAATTGTGAGTCTATTGCAGAAACGAAAATCATTGAAGTATTTAAATACGATCTGCAAAAAGGTGTAGAAAAATTGGGAGAAAAGAAAACTGATGAGTGATGTTGTTTCCCGTGTAGCACTTGCGATAGCAATTGTATTATTGGTAGTAGCAGGTGCTACTTTACTGATAGTGATTAAGACAGAAGAGGTACCAAGATGGTTAATGAACTTACCATATACGTTATCTTTAACGGCAGTATCTTTTTCAACTATATCACTTGTATCGAAATATAAAAAGTGGAAAAGAAATTGTACATCTGCGAAAAATGCGGACGAAAAGTAATGATAAGAAGTCATGGTTTATGCCAGGCTTGCAGGAGCAAAGAGTTGAATCCGAAGAAAAAAGACAGAATTACATCCATTAAAAACAGCAGCAAGAAGAAAAAGTTAGAGAACCCGGATTTATCCGGGTTTTTTCGTCTTATGTTGGAGGAGTTGAGTACTATTCGAATGTCTATGACTGGTAAAGCTATTCATTTTCCTACAGTATGTAACGTCTGTCACATACTTCCGAAAAGGATATATAAGTCGGTTGCTACTTGCAGGGATAATATAGTTTTCCTTCATGAATCGGAGCATACGGTATTCGACATGTATCTTGACCGGATGGAATTTGATAAACTTGAAACAGAATTTCCTTTTGTGTGGAAGTATGCGGTAAAGAAGGTACTGGATATGGAAAGCAGAGGAATGATCAAGGAAAGAGGTAGGTTGATTATTGAAATAATTGATAGATATGAGAAAAAAATATAAGGTTACAATAGAAGCTGACGATGAAATTATTTTCATTGCCAACGTAAAAAGAGGAGAGAGTGAGAGGGAAATTGATTTTGAGGGAGCATCCGCAGATATGGATGAGGCTGAAACTGTATTGTATTATATTAAAGAAGCATTAATTGGGAAATTGCGATGATAGAACAGAAAATAAAAATATTAACAGATTTAGGGTTTGTCCCTATGGTGGAAGGAGAAGGAAATACGTTGTTTAGAATGAACGATGTCGTGATGTCGGTATCAGATCCTAATCAAACACCAGAGCAATTGAAAAAGGAAGTTATGTCTTTGATAAAGAATAAAGATATAGCAGAAAGAGGCGGACAGGTTCCAGTAGTTGAAGAGCCGGCTTCTGAGCCAGAGCAGGCCCAGAAGGAGGAACCGGAAGCTCCGGCGGAGGAAGCCGATCCTAACCCTGGAGAAGAAGACTCGAATCCGTTTACAGAAAACCAGGAAACGTTAGAGCCGTTTTATATCTGTGATGAGTTGAAGAAGATTGAGACACCCAAATTTGTAAGATTGACATTAGACGGTAATCGTTTTTATGTAAGGAAGATGGATGATGGGGCAGCCAAGATATATGCTTCGGTAACAACCATGATTAGAGACGGATTCGTAGATGACAAGACGGCTCTTCAAGAATGGAGACAGGAGATGAGGATGATTGGTCGTAATCCAGAAGAAGTATCAGAATATGATGCAGATAAAGGAACGATCATGCACTACTTATACGGATTGTATTTAACTGGCAGAGATATGGTCTTAAATAGAAGTTTTATAGTTAAAACCGTACAAGAAGGCAAGCTTAAGATATCGAAAAAGAATCTTGACAAATTTTTTGGTAGTATAGATGACCTTGACGATATGATTGTCAGAGTTATGAAATTTGCCAAATTTTGTTCGGAGTATAAGGTTAAGCCGATGATGATTGAAAGAATATTGTCATTAGAAGACTATTTGGTAGCTACGCCAATAGATGCGATGGTTAAAATGACATTCAAATACAAAGAAGAAGGTTATTTTGGAGCCGTGTATCAAAGGGCTACAGGACAGTTCAAAAAAGGTGATCCGAAGAAGGAGGTAAGAGAAGTGGAAAAAGAAGAGATTGTTATCTTAGACTTTAAATCAGGTGACATACGAAATGAACACGCTTTTCAATTGGAGGCTGAAAGAAGAATGGTTAAAAACTGGTACGGGATTGACGCGCGTATTATGAATTTTTCTCCAAAAAGCACAAACAGTAAAGGTTATACGCTAAAAGAATGGTCTGATAAAAATGCTGCTATGGAGAAAGCGGACTGCGTGTTCCAGCAAGGGATGTTGAATCACATTAGAAAAGACAAGAGGTTTAAAGTGAGAAAAGGAGTATTGAATATCAACAAGCCGTACAATGAAGAGGATCATATTGTTGTATATGATATTGCTGAGGAAATGTCTAAAAGATTCATAATATGAGCGATATTGTTATTCCTAAAGGAGATTATGTGGAAATTGTAGAACCGATATATATCAATCCTTTTGGTCATTGTTTTATTAACATCAAAAGGGGTTCAAGATTAAGATTATCGGAAGATTTGAAAATAGGAGATAAGTATGCAATATGCATACTCGTATCTTATGAGAAATATGGCAAGACCGTTAAAGTGATAATGCCTATACTGGCCAGAAATACAAGAAGGGTATGAGAAGAAAGATTAGGAGAACAGGAGAGATAATAGACGTAATTACCTTTAGCGGCTCAACTATAAGGAGTGATTATGACAAAATACAGTTCTATGATAGTAATGGAAGTGTGATAAATGGGAGTTTAAATTATTATCTCGATACCCTTCCTGTGGATGATGAAAACAAAGACGTAGATTGGGAACAACGTAGATTCGATCTTGTTAAAGCCTATTCTATTGAGTTTATCAAAATGCAAGATAGAAAAGGAGAGATAGATTGCGGGGTATATATACCAGATGTGGTGTCATGGTCTATAACTATAGCAGATAGAATCATAGAAGTAATGAGAGGAGTTAAAAATGCTTGATTTCAGAAAATACGAAAACGTACCTCGGTTTCAACTTGACCGCAGGCCTGGCAGGAGCCGGCTGAAGCTAACCTGCCCAGCTTGTGGGAAAAGCCGGTGCCTCACCCCTTATATTGATGTGGCAACAGGTCAGGTTGTTGGCAACGAGTTTGGAAGATGCGATCATGAACGGACATGTGGTTATGATAAACGACCCACTGGTAAGGATGTAGGAGACAAAGATCTTTGGATTTCAGGAAATAAATGCATAAGAGCTTATCGTCCTCCTGTAAATCCTGATGTTATAAATTACATACCTTTTAGCGAGTTTGAGAGGACTGTGGTTCCAGATGATAGAAATACTGTATTTAGGTTTTTATCGTCTCTATGGGGAAAAGAAAGGGTATCTGACGTATTTAGGAGGTATCATGTTGGAACAATGGACTTATGGGGATGGAAAGGGTGTTGTATATTCTGGCAGATAGATAAGGACTTTGTATGTAGAACCGGCAAGATTATGGATTTTTACATAAAGACCGACAGCCAGGGGAATGAGATTGATGTAAAAAGAGTGAAGGAAAAAGACGGTGACAATGAGCGACCTCATGTTATGTTTTATCACTCATTGCATGCAAGAGACTTCTTGTTTAGACAATGCCTGTTTGGAGAACATCTTCTAAGCCAGTATCCGGATAAGGTAGTTAATTTGGTGGAGTCAGAAAAGACGGCTATTATATGCGCCGTGAATAAACCAGATGAGTTGTTTGTAGCTACCGGTGGATTGCAGAACTTAAGACCGGAAGTGATAGATGTTTTAAAAGATAGAAAGACTGTAGCTTTTCCGGACAAAGGACAAGCATTTGACACATGGAGTAAAAAGATAGATGGGATGATGATGAAGTCAAGAATAAAAGTATCGGACTATCTTCAGAGTGTTGAGAATGTAGGGGACGGAGATGATGTGGCAGATTTGATAATTAATAATAAAGTAAAAGAAAAATATTATGAGCCTGGACGTTTATATTAAGAGCAAGAAGAAAGAAGAGGATCGTAAATGGGTTGCAAACATCACCCACAACATGAACAAGATGGCACAAAAAATATTCGTATCAGAAAACAAAGAAACACTATACGATTATGTTTGGAGACCAGAAGAATTGGGCAGGGAAATAGATGCTAAAGAGATGGCGAAGATACTCACAAAAGGTATATATATTATGATCTCCAAGAGAAAGAGTCTTTTGAGATACGAACCAGAAAACGGATGGGGGTCTTATGATTCATTTCTTAAGTTTCTTATCGAATACAAAGAGGCATGTGAAGATAATCCAGGGTGTGTAATTGAAGCAAGTAGATAACATGAAAAATTATAAAAACACTTTGAACGAGGTAGTGGTGATCGAATCATCACCAGAAACGTATTTTGTTTACGCTATTCGTAATGCTATTCGTATCTCTAAATGTGCGTATCCTACAGCCAAGAAAGTAATTTTCAAAAGAGAAGACGTAGAGGTAGAGATCTCGGAAATGGAAACCGAAAGCAGTTTGTATGAAAAATTTAAAGAAAAACAGAAGAATAGGGTATGGAACTCAATGTGCGGCAACAACGGGTTTTAAGAGGCGAAATTTGCCCTTATTGCGGAAGAGAAACTGAGCTGGTTAATGCCGATAAAATATATAGCAGAAAAGGCTTAGGGATGGTTATGATGTGCAAACCATGCAATGCTTATGTTGGCGTCCATGAAGCAGGACCAAATAAGGGGAAAGCTAAAGGCCGGCTTGCAGGACCATCACTGAGATCTCTTAAAATAAGAGTCCATGCCGAACTTGATAGGCTATGGTCTACGCCGAAAGAACGAGAAAGGATGTATAAAGATTTATCAGAATTTCTCTCTATACCGGAAGAATACACGCATATAGGCATGTTCGGTGAGAAGACGATGGGAAAAGTCTTTCAGTTCTGTCATATAAATAAAGAACGATCAGGTTCGAGGATAGAATGGCATAAACCTGGAGATAAGTGTCCTAATAAGAACAATCAAATAGTGTCAGGGAGTAGCGCATGCAGGGGATGCCCTGAGTATCTTCATGATGAGAAAGACGGATATGTTTGGTGTGATCCTGATATGAGCTACGGCAAGTTGAAATAGGATGCGAATTGCCTATCTTTGTGCTATTATTAATCAAAAATGTAAGAAGATGGGTAGATCAACAGAGTACTACAGGACTCATCCTGAAGCCAGGAAGAAAAAGGCTAAAAAAGACAAGGAGATAAATGCCAGACCGGAACAGAAAGCCAAACGCCGGGAGCTTGGTCGTAAAAACTACGAAACGGACAAGAAGAAAGGCAAGGGCTGGAGGAAAGGCAAGGATTGTTCTCATACCAAGAACGGTCTTAGGTATAAATCAGTAAAAGCTAATAGGGGATCCAAATCGGATACGAAAGGTGACAAAAATGCAAGAGGAGATAGCAAATAGGATAGATATAAGAAGGATATTCAAAACCTCCAAACAGGTTATGGAGGAGGCGTATGAGAATATCTTGAAATACAGGCGGGGAGAACTTATCCCCGCTAAAACCGGATACGATTATATTGACGAGGCTTTGCTTGGAGGTATTTTCCCTCAGCATGCTATTGCCATAGGAGCCCGGCCATCTGTAGGTAAATCGTATGTGGCTCAAAAGATATTGAAAAATGTGATGAATCCGATGATTAACCCGCAAGCAGAAGATTATTTTCTTGTCAATTGCGAGTTCGAAATGAATCCTCAAGATCTTCTTCTTCGTAGAATGAGCCAGGATATGAAAAAAAGAGCTCCTGAAATATTAAGAAGGCAGGAATCTAATACGATAGAAGAGACGAGAATGTTTGAAATCCTTCAAGGTGAAATCAGAAATAATATAATATACATTGATGCTCCATGTACGGTAAAAGAGTTTGAGGCGGCTGTGTATCATATAGCTACCAAACACAAAGACAAACGTCTTATAATATTTAAAGTCGATCATATTGCTTTGATAAAAAGAATGGGATTGGATCCTAAGTCGGCTATAGATGATTTGGTGGCGGTTATGAACGAGGCTAAATTAGTGTATAAAAACATATTTTTTCTCATTATATCCCAATTCAACAGAGAGATAGAAGGACGGATAAAAAGTCCCCAAGAGCAGCCTCCCCGTCTTTCTGACTTTTATCAGTCTGATACGCTGGGACAACTATGTACGTTAATGATAGGCTTGCATAATCCTCGCAGATACGGACTGGATAAGTATATGATATTTGGGAAAGACTGGTATCAGACTCTTGACCGGTTTAAAACTGAAAACAAAACATCATTCAGGACAGCCGGACTGGTGTTTCATCATATACTGAAGGTAAGGCAAGTTAGTATGGAAGAGCTTACTAATACAATCCACCCAGAGATCCTGCCGGGGCATGGATGGATGTACGGGGAGGGAGGGACGAAGTTCGTGAACCCCAACCAGCCGCCGACGCCGCCCAAGATCTATACTGTGGAAGATGTTACGGATAATCAAGAACAAGAAACAAAGGAAGAACAGTCAGTATATTAAAAAAAAGAAACGTATGAGACTTACCGTAGAAGAAAACGAGTACCTGATAAGTAAGTTCCTTTTGGTTCTTACTGAGTTTGCAGGGGATGAGAGAGAGATGTTTTTAATCAACTCCATACATGACAAGGCGGTGGCGGATATGAATTATCGTCTTCCGTCTTTAATAAGCAGAGAGCGTAAAAGACGAGTCATTGAGCTTCTTAAAGAAGGGACCAGAATAATCAAGGACTTTTCAGGTTATGCAGGTGATATGGGTATGATTAACGAATACGATCGTCTAAAGAAAGAAATAGGAACCATCCAAGACCAACTTGGCGACGTAGAAGGTCAACTCCGGGCGGCAGGGGAAGTTATTAAAAAAGAGCTTGATATGATTGCTGACCGAATAAAAGAAGATCTTCTTGATCGGGAACTGGCTAAAAGTAATGCCGAGGCTGAAAGAAAAGCCAAAGTAGATCCGAGATACGAAGTGGCTTTAGGCGATTACAAGGAAATGTTGGAAGTAATTTTTACAACCAGGAACAAGTATTCTACGGTAGATTCTGTACATGACGATCTTCGCCAGTCGGTATCTACCGGTAGAAATTCGATTATTAAAGAAGGATACAACAGTTAAAACAAGGAGGAAATATGGGAAAGAAGGAACTTAAAGTAGGAGAAACGTTTACTGCCGGATTTATAAGATTGAAATGTGTGGAAGGTGATACATACGATGGATGTATATTCGAAGATTACGATTCTTGTTCATGTACAGACATAATTATTGGTTCATGTGGACATATTGATAGACAAGATGGCAAGAATGTTATTTTCATTAAAGCTGATTAGGTATGTATATTAATTTCAGACAACTTGCAGCATCAGGCATGACTCCTAATGATCTGGCTAATCTTCTTGCTATAAGACAGAAGGATGCGGTTATGATCGAAGCTATGCCAGAAGAAGACGCTGGGAGGTATATAGAGCTTGGCCTGGTTGAGAAATTAAAATCGGGCGTGATGAGATTAACCAACAAAGGAACGTCTTTTGTGAATTATATAGAGACACCGGAAATGACGGATGAGGTTCTGGAAACGTTGAAGATTATGATAGGAATGTACGAATCATATTCAAAAGACATAGGTGTCAGCAGAAAAGAAGCAGAATCCAGGTTATGTTGGTTTATGGGTAATACTTCATTTAAGAAAGAGGTCATACTTCAGGTAACGGAGTCTTATATAGCAGAGTCAGGAGATTACACAATGAGCTTATGTAACTTCATATGGAAACCGCCTTCTCAAGCTTTTTCAGTCCATATGAACCTTAAAAACTCAAAGCTCTTTGACTTAATAGCTGAAAAATTTAAGATCGCTACCGAGCCTTATTTGGAGCCTAAGAAGAATAAGGAAATGGATTGGTTGTTTGCCGTATCTAAATTGCCTACGCCGCCGGCTAAGGCTAATCCGGATTATTTATTTACCGGAAGTTCGGAAACAGACAAAGAGCGATTGAAAAACATAAAAACGTATTTATTTAACAAAATTAGAAAGCAATGGAAAAAGTAAAAATCAGAGAGATAATAGAGGATATAGTTATTACTCATTTTCCCTATTCAATAATAGAGCTGGTTCATGAAGAAGATGTATCATTTGAAGAGCTTGAATTAGATTCTATTGATGAAACTGAACTTGTAGTGGAGGTAGAAAAAGAGTTTGGTATTCTTATTTATGATAACGAGATGGATAATATTAAATCCATTAAAGATATGACTGATCTTGTTTACAAAATAAAAACAGAAGGACATGGGAAGTGATATAATTTTATGCATGGCTTTGATAGCATCATTTACTTTTATCATACAATTCTTGCTATCGGTGTTAGGGTCCGATTTAGATACAGATATTGATATTGATGATGCTTCGGATTTAAGTATGTCCTTATCAGACATCATATCATTTAAAGGGATCACACATTTTATTCTTGGATATAGTTGGACCACATACTTTTCGGGCTCTCATTTGGTAGGGGTCATAATAGGGTCATTTTTCTTTATCGTTTTGTTTTATGTATATAAGTTGCTTCTTAAGCTAAAACAAGAAACAATATACGAATGCCCAGAAGATTTAAATGGTAGAGAAGTGGAAATAGTATTTAGATCAGGGAAAGATCATTATATGGTAAATATTACCAGAAATGGAAGACAGGAACAAATAAGAGTAAGATGCTTGTCTGGGAAAAATTACAAAAACGGTGACAAGGTGAATATAAAATACGAAGAAGGAGAATTAAGTATCTAATTTTTTTTATATCAACAAATTAAATTTTAAAAGTTATGACAATAATTATGTATGTATCAGCAATTTTAGCTGTAGTGATTATTTTGACGATCATCGGGATCTTATCAAGGTATCGTAGGTGTAAGCCTAATCAGGTATTGGTCGTTTATGGTAAGACAGGTGGGGAAAAGAAATCGGCGAAATTGTATCATGGTGGAGCAGCATTTGTATTGCCTATTATTCAAAGCTATGATATTTTGTCTATGGAACCTATGCAAATAGATTGCAGACTTACCGGCGCTTTGTCATCTCAAAATATCAGAGTGGATGTGCCTACTACTATTACGGTAGCGATCAGCACAAATCCTGAAATCATGCAGAATGCAGCAGAAAGACTTTTGGGAATGGATACTGAATCTACTGAAAATCTTATTACGGATATCGTTTATGGCCAAATGCGTTTGATCATTGCTGAAATGACGATTGAAAAACTTAATTCTGACAGGGATGAGTTTTTAGACAAAGCAAGAAAGAACATTGATAACGAGCTTAACAAGTTGGGTCTTTACCTTTTGAATATTAACATCAGCGACATCAGGGACGAAGCTGGCTATATCATGAATCTTGGCAAAGAAGCTGAAAGTAAGGCCCTGAACGAAGCACAGGCTAATATCGAAGAACAGGAAAAGCTGGGTGCTATTAAAATTGCTGTACAACAGAAAGAAAAAGAAACGGCTGTAGCTAATACCCAAAAAGAACAAGAGATTCAAATTGCTTATACTGAAAAAGAAAAGGAAACGGTAGTAGCTGAAACAAGGAAAGAAAAAGAAGTAGCTTTGGCTTTAACAGACAAAGAAAAACAGATTGGTGTAGCCCAAGCAGACAGAGATAGGGCTGCGGTTATTGCAAAGACTTTGGCTGACAAAGAATCAGCAATCGCAAGATCTAAGGCAGAACTTGAGGTAAACAAAGCTGAGGCTGAAAGAATGGAAGAAGTCGGGAAGAATAAGGCTGAGGCTGATAAACAAGCAGCTATAGCAATCCAAGATTCCGAAGCTCAGATCAAGAAAGCTGAAGCTGAGAAAAACGCATCTGTGGGTTATAACAATGCCCAGAAAGAGGTTGCTATATCAGAATCAGAATTACAGGTTATCAAAGCTCAATCAGAAAAGAAGGCCGGAGAAGAGAGAGTTAAGTCGGAAGCGGCTGTAAAAACGGCAAAAGAGCTTGCTGATAAAGAAGTGGAAGAGGCTAAGGCTGAAAAAGTTCAAGCTGCGCTTCGAGCTGAAAAGATTGTGCCAGCTGAAACCCAGAAGCAAGAAGCCATTCTGCAAGCTGATGCTGAAGCAGAAAAGATTAAACGCCGGGCTGCCGCTGAAGCAGCAGCTAATTTGGCAAAAGCAGAAGCCGAAGCAAAGGCTATTAAGATGAAGTTGGAAGCAGAAGCCGAAGGTAAGAAAAAGTCGTTGATGGCAGAAGCAGAGGGATTTAAGGCTATGGTGGAAGCAGCAGAATCGAATCCTCAGATTGCTATCCAGTATAAGATGGTTAATCAGTGGAAAGAAATAGCCGGAGAACAGGTCAAGGCATTTGAACATATTAATCTTGGAAATATTACGGTATTTGATGGAGGTCAGAATAGTACCGGTAATTTCCTTAACAATGTTGTTAAAACCGTTGCTCCGGCATTGGGAGTCATTGATCAGCTTCCTATTGCAGATACTTTAAAGAAGTTAAAAGGAGATGATAAGAAATAAATGTAACGGCCCAAGGTTAAACTTGGGCCTAATTGAAGAACTAAAAAGGGGGATTATAGATTTTATGCCAGCAGGAATAGTGATTTTTAGTGCTTCCTTATTTACGATATTTATAATATGGATTTCGGACAAGATTTAGAACCAGAAGAATTAACTGAACATTATGATCAGTGTTATGATATTGATTTTGAAACAAAAGAAGTAGAAGAAGAGGAATATGACTGACGAGGAATTTGCATTAGATAATAAAAATGATAAGATAATTATCGAGAAAAAGATATCTTACTTAAGTAAGGGTGATAAGGTGTGGATCGTGTCTTCGGATGGGTATCTGTTGCACACAGACATTGTGCGTAGGGATCGTGGCAGATCTTATGTGGACATAGACGGAATACTGTATTGGAAACGAGGATTGGATGGCAAACATCGTAATCGTAGCAACTATATGCAGTTTGCTATGACACCAGAAGACGGAAAGAAATATGTTACTTGTTATCCTGAAGGATTTAAAGATAATAGTTTATGATAGTACCTAATACACATCTGCTATATAAGGAATTTAATGGCATAAAACGTCTTGCTATATCTTATTCTCAGATAGATACGTTTTTAACATGCCCAATGAAATGGTATAAAACTTATATAGAAGGAAAGAGATCTACAGAAAAGCAGGAGGCTACATCTTATGGTACGGTCATTCACAAGACATTGGAATACTTTTTTAAAAACGGAAAACAGCCTTCTGGTAAAGATCTTGGGGAAGCTATAAGTTACTATGCTTACCAAGAAGACATACCTTGGCAATCGCCAGAGAATATGATGATAGCCATGAAGCAATCTGGAGAGCTTCTTGCTTGGATTGTGGATCTTTTTAAAAAAGACGGGAATAGGTTTATGATAGCTGATAGTGATCTTAATCCTTGTGAGAAACTTATAAGACATGGTGCTATAGTTGGAGTCGAAGAAGATTTTGTGCTGCCGTACCGTCTTCCTAAGCCAGTTGATATAAATGGAACCGTTCATACTCATGTGTATATAGTGGGGTCGGTAGACCTTCATCTGGCTATAAAAAGCAAAGGGGTGATCCATCATTATGTCATAGATTGGAAATCGGGGAATAAGGTTTTTGATTCTAAGAAGCTGGAAACAAATTTACAGCATCCTATATATTCGTTTTACATCTATAGAAGATATGGTGGGGTTCTACCAGATATGAACATCTATTTCTTTACCAGGACAAGGCAGTACCAAAAGGTTAAAGTAGATGAAGAACGTAAAATAAAATCTATAGAGATGCTAAATGACACTTTATCTAAAATGTATGATTTTGAAGATAATAGTGTAAAAACATTTCAAGCATACATCCAGGGAGCAGAAGGGGCCAGGTATAGCAAGCGGCGTGCCACCCTAAGCGAGCCTGTTCCGCAAAACAAGCTGCCCTGCCCGTCGGCACTGTGTTATTATTGTGACTTTGGATTACATAACAAAAATGAATGCCCTTTCTCTTCAGATTGGGATCCGTCTAAAAAGATAAAGCAATGAAATACGAAGACATTCAAAAGTTAAGAACAAAATACCGGCAAGATCCGGAAGTTATAAACATAGAAGACATGCGAAACGTTGCTGTAAGATGCGGGAATTTCAAGAAAGCATTTGAGCTTCAAGAAAAGCTGGAGGATATATGGTTTAACTACTTAAAAGGAATACAATGAAAGAAGTTTTAATGGTTGGAGTAATGGCCTTTTTCTCATCATACTTGTTTATGACAGCTCTTATAAAAATAAGTAGAGCAGTAGATCGTTATAAGATGAAGAAGAAAACTGACAAAATCAAAGTTGGGCAACGATATGAATCAAGAAACTTCTTTATGGATCCGTATGAAAGAGGGAAGCATATTGTTAGGATACTGGATATAAACAACGGATATGCGTTGTATAAGTACGAATCTGGTTCTAATACGTTATATTCTACAGAACTTGAAGATATTGTTAAAAGATATGTTTTAATTACTGACGTTAAACACAAGTAAGTCATGAAAAAAGAAGTTACACTCAAGGAGGACATGGCTGCGTTTTATAGAAATGCAGGAAAGGAACTATGGATTTATAACGGACTTTTTAGAAACAAGGTATTGTCTATAAAAAAAGATAAAGCCATTATCATGTGTGAAACTGATGCTGAATATTCTGTGCTGATAGAAGATAATCAGTTTATTGCCGTAGCAAAAAACATGGATTATGATTACTGCTGTGCATTCACATTAGGCAATGCTGAGGCTTATGGCGATCGTATGGGCATATCGTGCAGTGTATGCCTGCTTGAAGATGACGAAGATAAGGCAAGGGAGATGTTAAAGGAGGCGATAATAGAACTTTCAGAAAACAGTAAAATAGATTGCGATGGGCTTTGAACTTAGACCTTACCAAAAAGAAGCAGTAGATGCCGGGCTTAAGTTTCTCACGGGAAGATCTAAGAAGCCTGGCATAATCGTAGCCCCATGCGGATCAGGAAAGAGCCTTCTAATATCCAAGATAGCGCATGAGATAAATAGACCGACGTTAGTATTGCAGCCCTCGAAAGAGATTCTGGAACAGAATTATGCAAAGGCTACATCATTTGGATCTGAGCCGACCATATACTCTGCTTCATGTGGAAAAAAAGAGTTATCATCCATGACCTACGCCACACTTAAAAGCATAAAGAAAGACGTAGCAAGGCTGAAAGATATAGGGATAGACACGTTGTTAATAGACGAATGTCATGCAGGGTATTCACCTGAAGAAGGTTCTGAATTTATGGAGTTTATGAACAGGTTCCCAGAGGCGAAGGTGCTGGGCTTCACCGCCACTCCCTGCCGCCTCCGAACCTACAGTTCCATGCTGGAAGGAAACTACAGCAAGCTCAATATGCTGACGAAAGACGAGCATAATTTCTTCAAGAAAATAGTTCATGTGACTCAAATACAAGAATTAACTTCTCAAGGGTTTTGGTGTCCACTTAAGTACGAACGATGGTCTTTTGATGAATCGGCTCTGATGTTGAACAGCACCGGAGCTGAATACACCAACGAATCTATTAAAGAAAGTATTGTACGAAATGGCTTAAACAACTCTATCTACAAGCGCCTTCTTCAACTTATGAACGAACGTAAAGCCATTTTGGTTTGCATGGATTCTATTGAATCATGTAATAGAATATCAGAGTTCATGAATGCCAAGATGGGAGCCATAACCGGTGTCGTAACATCGCTAACAACCAAAAAGAAAAGAGAGCAAATTATATCCGATTTCAAAGAAGGAAAGTTGAAGGTGGTTTTTAATTATTCAACGCTTGCTACCGGATTTGATTTTCCTGAACTTGATTGTGTGATGTTTGGTCGCCCAACATTCTCATATTCAACATATTACCAAATATTAGGCCGCGCCATCCGCATCCATCCTGACAAGAAAGAGGCGCTGATAGTTGATTGCTGCGACAACATGAGGCGTTTCGGTCGGATAGAAGACTTGACAATCGAACAATTCCCTTCTAAGGGCTGGTGTATGTTTGCCGGAGATCAACTTCTGTCCAATATAAGGATGGGTGATATTATTACCAAAGACGAGATCCTTCGCCGGGCAGCCTCGCTTAAATCTGTGAATGGAGATGGTAGGAGAGAAGACGATCTTGACAGTATAATAATGTGGTTTGGTAAATATGAAGGGATTAGATTCAAGGACATACCGGTGTCGTATTTTAGGTTCTTGGCTGAGAATATGGCAGTAAAACCAGGAGACAGGAAAGAAAAGATTATCGAATATTATAATAGAATAAAAGCATGAACAGCAAAAGACGTAAGAAAATAGAGGATATTATTTCCAATTTGGAAAAGCATAAAACAGATCTTGAGTTTATCAAATCAAAGCTGTCAGAGGTTAGGCATAATCTGGATTCAGCCAAGGATGATGTTGATATGATTTTAGACGAAGAGACGGAAGCAAGAGATAATATGCCGGAGTCGTTACAAGATACAGAAAGATATTATCAATCAGATGAGGCTGTAGCTAATATGGAGGCGGTTGTTGATGATATAGAAAGTATTGTAGGGGATTTAGAGAATGCGGTTTCAACCATTGATGATAAAATCAATGACATAGAAACTGGTATTATAGGGAATTTAGAGGCAGCCATAGGCGCATAACGTAAAAATATAATCATAAAATTTAACACAATATATTTGTATAGATATAATACGATACATATTTTTGTATCGTATTATTTTTTATGTGTTATATTTTATGAAAACAAATGTTACAATGGTATCAAAAGACCGAGAATTATTTGGCGTAATAATTAAGCAGGACACTAAAACTTCGTTTATGTCCTTAACAGACCTTCAGGAAGCCTATACGAAGAAGAGGGTTGAGATGGGGTGGAATGAAAAGAGAATAGAGAATATCCTATCTAATAAGGAGAGTGCGGAACGTGTTTACTATATCCTTGAAAAACAAGGATATAAGATAGAATCAGGATTTCCTGGTTTTATACAATCTGTTGAAAAAGAGTCACTTATAAAAGTGATGAAAAAAATGGGAGCTTATAAGACAATGGGTAGAGGAGAGAATAGGAGAACTATGTGTAATCCATATATATGGGTGCTTGTAGCTATGGAACTAAACCCTATGTTGTATGCTGAGGTTGTTACGTGGTTAACAGATAAGCTTATCTTAAACCGAATAGAGGCAGGTGATAAATACAATGTCTTGTCAAGAGCTATATCAAGATTTCCGGATGCCGATTACTCCAAGATGGCTAAAGGCTTAAATTGGATTGTATTTAATGAGCATGAAAGCATGATAAGAAATAGGGCTACACAGGAGCAGTTGAAAGAACTTGAAACCCTACAGTCTAATCTTGCATTCTGCATAGAGATGGGAACCATCTCTTCTTTCTCTAATTTAATGAACATGATGAGATCTATATATGTAAAGAAATGGGGAGAAGAGGCTGTAACTTCTAAAAACGTAAAATAATATGGGAGTAAAAGAAATAAGAGAACTACTTAGACTCTACAATCTCGAACATAGTGTCGTCCAGAACAAAAACTCTGGGCGGTATTCTATTATTCTCCATAACAACATCATAGGAACGAACGTAGATGGAGAGAAGGTAGTTGTGTTCAGAACCATTCCGGATGGAAGCAATACGTTCTCTATGGAGCGAAATAGATTCTATGAGGGGTTTGTAGAGGCTTTTGATGACGATAAGGCGATTGAAGCCGTAAGACAGTATTTTGAGAAAAACAGAAATGATAGGGTATAAGACGAAGATGGATTATATTACTATCGAAATGAGGTAAAACAACGATAAAGCAATGGAAAAGATGGATGATAATACTAAAAATATCCTTTATCCAAAAGGATCTATTTTTCGCATATTGAAAGATGATATAATCAGTGCAGAATTTAAAATAGCCAAAGGAGCTATAGCGGAGGCAGTATCAGACATAGAAGTAAATGATAAATATGCTGAGGTTTGTTGTAATGGGGAGACGTTCGTCATAGAAACGGATATTATGGATATTATTCTTTCCAAAGACCCCGTAGAAAATAAATCGGTGAAGAATGACATCATAGACGACAAACTACGATGGGATTTGCTTCCAATGGAAGAGATTGAGGACATTGTAAGAGTCTATCATGCTGGTGCAAAGAAGTACGGACCCAATAAATGGCAGAACCTTGACAACGGGTTTGAACGGTATCGTGCTGCGGCTGCCAGACACCTAATGGAATACATGAAAGGGGAAAGAGTGGATTCCGATACAGGATGTTTTCATCTTGCACAATGTGCATGGAACTGTATAGCTATGCTGTGGTATGACAAGCATGGAAAAGGGTTGATACCATTAAACAAGGAGGAAAAGAAATGACAATAGAACAACTAAATTATTTATTAAGAAAAGAGCTTTATGCTATAAAAAACCATAAAGACAATATTGATAGAATCAAAAAAGAATACTTTGATTCCAATTATGGGTTAAAAGAAGGAGATAAGATCCGTATTTTACACGAAGCAGGAGATGAAATGATAGGCTTCTTGAAAAAAGTTGAAGTATGTGAAGACGGAGATCTGTACTTGACAATCCAAAAACAAAACGAAAAAGGTGACAGAGGCAGAGGGATATGGAATATGTATCTATCATCAAAATTAATTAAAATAGAAAAATTATCAGATTAATAACGATATGATTAGAGCAAGATTTTACATTAAAAAATCCGACTGCGGTAACGACTACCGTCCAGTCAAATGGCCTATAAAATATCCATATTGGTGTAGTGGTGAATCCGATGATTCATTCATACTTGTAGCGTATGCCGAAGACGAAGACAGCATAAAAGAGCTGTGGCCGGAAGCATACGATATTAATGTCTTAGAAAAAGATACTGAGGTTAAATTCACATTAAGATTTCCTAAGCCTAAATGGTATGAATTGCAAGAAGAGAGATCAGAAGAGTATGATAAATTATATGGTAAATTCGTATGGGTTACAGACATGTGTCTAAAAGATGGGAAAATAAGAAAGGTAAAAGCCAGAATAGAAGATTGTGGTGGTCTTTTATTAGCTGACACTCCTGGTCGTTACACCCCTTATCAGATAGGGGATTGTGCTTTTGAAAGCAAGGAAGAGGCTTTAAAACATGCAGAGGAACAGAGAACGAATTTAATTAAGTCTCTTAGGTTACAAATACATGAACTTGAAAATCTAAAATTCGAATGCGATGATTGAATAATTTGATTATTTTACAAATAACGATTACATTTACGATATAAATCATTCAAATGAGATTAGTTGAAAGGCATATAGTTAAAGACAACCGGTTTGAGGATATTTGCTTCAAATCCGGCTTGTTATATAATTATGTTCTTTACAACATTCGTCAAGGAATCTTTTCAGGTAACTATTTAAAGGAATTTGATTTATCAAACAAACTTTGCAAAGAAAACCAATTCGATTTCAGGAATTTACCTAATCATGTATCCCAACAGGTGATTAAACAGGTATTTAAAAACATAAAATCCTGGATAAAACTCAAGAAGGATTTTGAAAAGAATCCTTCTAAATACGGAAATCATAGACCTCACCTTCCGTCATACAAACAAGGTAAGAAACAAAACATGGTTGTTTCCACCAACTGCAATTGTAGGGTAAAGGGTGATAATTGTATTTATTTTGTTAAAGATATAATCAAACCTATCAAAACAAATGTAAAGAAAGACGAACTAAAACAAGTTAGAATAATCCCTCAAGCTACATGTTATGTAGTAGAGGTAGTTTATGAAAGAAAGGAAACTGATCTTGGTTTAAACAAAGACAATTTTCTTTCGATTGATTTAGGATTGAATAATTTATGTTCATGTATTAGTAATGTAGAAACTAATTCTTTCATTATAAACGGACGGGTTATGAAATCAGTAAATCAGTGGTACAATAAGAAGAAAGCTAAGTTGATGTCTTTTGTTGGTAATAAGGGAACTTCAAATAGAATAAGAAAAATTACTTTGTTTAGAAATTGTTGGATAGAAGACAAATTGCATAAAATCAGTAGATACATTGTAGACTTTTGTAAATCTAACAATATAGGAACAATCATCATTGGATTAAACAAAGAATGGAAAAACGAGATAAATATCGGTAAAAGGAATAACCAACATTTTGTTTCTATTCCTCATTCTAAATTGATTGATAAGATTGTTTACAAAGCAAATCTTTTAGGGATAGAGGTAATTACTCATGAGGAATCTTACACATCAAAGATTGACCATCTTGCTTTTGAATCTCTAAAGAAACAAGAATCCTATTTAGGGAAAAGAAAGAAACGTGGATTATTCCAAAGTTCCGTTGGAAAGCTAATTAATGCTGATATTAATGGAGCTATAGGAATAGCAAGAAAAGTAGTCGGTGATTCTTTCATTGGAAAGATAATCGATAGTGGATTTGTGTTTAATCCGGTTAGAATAAATATTTTGTGATATAAGGTTGAATCTAATGAATAAAATGAATAATTTTAATAACATTAACTACGCAGCAAAAGCCAGAAGAGCTTATTTAATAAACAATTTCGATAAGATTCTTAACAGCCTCAACACGCTTCATTCAACGGTTGAGACCATGACGTTGTTCGTAAATGACCAGGCTTATAATTACATTCTTAAGCTAAAGGAAGTAATTAAAACCAGTCCTATGTATAAGCACAATATCAAGCGTCTTTTAAATGATATGGACAAAGAGATAAAGAGGTACAATGCTTCTATCTACTACATAAATAAAGAGCGTAGTGAGGTTATAGCTGATATAACACAAGCGATGGAAGATTGCCTCATGCCATACATAGACGATCTGGCCGGCGCTATAAGGGCAGCCGTGTGGTCGAGGGGTGTGTCCGAGGAGCGGACGGAAGCGGCGGTCCTGGCCCTTATCGTGTCTTCCTTGGCTCTGACATCCGGAAGACTTATTTCAGGTGGATATCAGATTATGAAAGAAATGGGTGGAGGTCAAGGAGGTAACCCGTTTACGTTTATGAGCATTGATAAGATAAGATACTTATCTACATTATTATCTGATGCTATTACCAGTGGAGAGATTACTCTTGAAGAAAAAGAAGCCGATGAAATAACTAAGGCGATGGATGTTTTTATTGAGAAGATGTCCGATTCAGATATTGTTGACAAAGTAATTAGCATACTCGAAGAAGCAGAATCTAAAAATAAGGAGGAACGATCATGAATTACTTAGATGGGTACGTAGAAGAGGTTCTTTCCGAGCCGTATTATGATGATTACGGATCGGGAATTTTCAGGTGGTGGGTGAAAGTGTCTTACGATTGTTATGGCATGGGAGCCGTTACTACCTTAATGTTTGATACAAAAGAAGAAGCGGAAGCGGTAAAACCAGGTTATAAATTTTTGTGTTAATGATATTGGGATGTGATTATGAAGTACTTTATTTTATTGATAATGTTGTTATTGTCATCATGTGATATTGACAATGTTAATACTGGATGGGTTATATGTGATTTAGAACCTTTGAATGATGGGCGTGTGTTATACAAAGGAGAAGATAATGGCATTACATGTGTTAGTAGTACCAAATACATCAAATTCATTGGACGCCAAGGGGAATACAATATTGGAGATTCTGTTAAAATCGTAAAAATAGAATAAGATGGAAAAGAATTTAAAACTCGTATGTCCTAAATGTGGCGAATATCACAATCCCAACTCTATACATTCGATGGATGTATCGGATTTTGTAGAAGGGGATATTAGGACCATTATGGAAGAACGTGGGTGGTGCTTTCAGTGTGCATGCTGGCAGAATATATACAACGTACACAAAGACGATCCAGGGTGGATTAGAATAGACGGCGTAAGCTGGATTCTTAAACCTATGGTGGAAAACGTGCCAAGAGGATGGAATGGTCTTGGATGTGGCGGAAAAAAGATGTATATCAATATCGAAGGGAAAGGCATTGTTGCATCAAATAACTGCTGGTGTCAAGGTAATGTTCCGGATGTGTTTAAGGATCTTATACCGGATAATGCTACGTTGGCTACCAAAGAAGAGTTTGACAAAGCTTCTATGGTAGGATATATTATGAATGGCGTTGGTTTAGTTTTTACGGATAGGGTACATTTTTTATAAATCAATTAAGGTAATTATATACCTTAATCAATTACTTAAAAAAACAGTTATGAAAACATTAGAAGAATATAAAGAAATGTTTAATCTAAGAGATGAAGAGATAAAGGAATTTGAATCTTTTTTGCAAGACAAAAACCAAAGTATATACTACTCCAAATTTACCAAAATAGTAAAATATAAAAATGGAGATATTGCTGGATATGGTTTGGTTCCGCCTGAAAAAAAATGATTTTATGAAAAATTTTGAGAATAATTTTTGATTTGGATATATATATCACACTCTGTGACCTTATCGAAAAATTCAACTCCTCTTTTGATTTCAATATTTTTAGTTTCTTTTATGAGTAAAAAATAAATTATGGCAGTTATATACAATTCTACATATAGACGACAGTATAGGGTCTATATGTAGAATTGTTTTAATTGTCGAACGTAACTGTCTCCGATGTTACCACATATTCACCTATACTTCCATGTGTTTCAGAATATAATTCAAGTTTTATATAAGCGGAATAGGTGGCATAGAAAGTGCCCTGACCCAACCTGGTTATAATAGGTCTGACTATTGATGTTAGGGTCAAATTTTGAAAGGATGCAGGAGAAGGCTCTGGTTCGATATTAGTTTTAACAAGTCCACAACCCCATGATGTATCTGAGCCGGTTTCGTAGATCTTATCTACAGGATCTCCTATTATCGTATCTGGGTACTCATGTTGCTCACTGGTGTAATTCATTACAATAGGATTATCATTGTTTACATTGTATTTTTTACCAGGAGCAGTATATGATATTTCACGATATGTTACATATTTCTTTTTTTGTTCTCTCACTGTAAACTGGTCCGGCAAATAAAGACCTATCAAAAAACCTAAAGAAGGAGATTCTTCTCTACCTATAATAAGTTTAATGTCATCCTTCTCTACAAGCTCTTTCGTAGATTCTGTTTGTTCGCTGATAGTCTCTTTTGTATTAGATGGGACTCCTCCTTGGATACTTATAGAACTCAGACGTTGTTTTATAGAAAGAAAGGTAAATACACCACTTTGTGGAACGGTCCCAACTATTTCATCATCTATGATTACCCCCCCCCCCTATACAGTTGCTAACTATTTGATATTCATATATTTTTAATGATGTTTCAAATCTTCTTCTCATATTCCTTTTAAGTAAGTATTAGGTGCAACAAAATTACTTATTGTCTTTATTATATGTATAGTATCTATAAAATATTTATCAATATCCATAGAAAGCTGAGGACGAAGATCTGAATCGTTTGTCTTATCTGTTATATAGAAATAGTACAGAACATCCTCCAGATAAAATGTAAGATAAATATCCCCTGTGACATTTCCATTATTGAAATAGCAATTGATGCCGGAACCAGATGGAGTCATATGGCAATCTATACTCTGGATATCTCCCATAGTACACACGTAATTGGAACTGGCAATATCAACCGCATATTTTCCAACATTTATACCACCACTTTCCCTCGATCTTGTGGTAAGTATATGAACGGCATTTTTCCAAGTGGAAAGAGGTGCAGATATACTAACGGCGAAAACGGGAATTATCGTCTGAAATAAATCATATAACAAAAACCTTCTTCTCATTATTTTATTTTTTTGCAAGATAGCATTTTTTTTCATAACAAAAAAAACCAGTTCTCTATCATCCCTGACTGAGAACCGGTAAGAAAACAATTTCAGAAAAAATTAAACCTACATAACCTTTAAAGTAAGAACAAAAAACGTATAGTCTACTCTTTGACAATGCTAAGATAGCATATTAGAGCCATATTGTAGTAATATAAGCCCAATATTCTTCGTCTACTTGTAGCTCACATCATCGTCTCCTTCCGAATCAGGAGTGGCACCGATGAAGAACATCATTGACTTATTGTTCGTCTGCTGCCACCAGTTATAGGCGCGCGCTACGTCTTCCGGCGTCTTAATGTTATACCATTGTTTGATAAACGTCTGTTTAGCGAGTTGTCTAAATAACTTAGACTCACCTTTGTATGTACCAGATGTTACTTTATCAAGTGAGTAGTTCCTGAGATCTGTGAGATCCTTCAGTTTCCGTCCCATAACAAACGGGTCATTAATGATATCCACCACATTAAGCTCCATAATAAACGGCATCTGAGAAGCTATTTCATTTATGGTTCTAAATCCTACATAAGATCCGAATTGAGTAAGCCAGCTTTCCTCGTTTTCATCATCATCACGCCATCCGGCAAGAAGCATAGACACGACCTGCATGATGAGGAACGTGCCGGCATAAACACTGAGGCGTTTAAGATTAGTCTTTTCCACCTCACCCATCTTATCTTTATTTTCGTTCCAGGCATCTATGATATTTTTCATACCAGGCTCGGAAGCTAAGCTAAATGTTTTAGCTATCATATTCTTTAACGTAATTGACAGCCCTTCCTCTTCTTGCATTGTCTGGAAATTGAATCCCCTTCTTTTCCACAGACGTTGAGCCGCCAGCACCAGCCATCCTCGGTGGGCAGTCATGAACCTGGCTATCCAGTTGCGGGATGCGGCGGTCCGGTTTTCTTCATTCAAAGATCCGTTACATATCTGAGACAGGCTACGAACCTGATTTCGGGTTATAGCCATCTGAGTTTCAACCTCCTCAACAGTAACACCCGATCCTGGTTTCACAACCACCTTGCCGTCTACGACATCTACCATACTCCATAAAGTACGATCTTTTAATGCATCCCATTCTCTTTTTATGGTGCTCTGTTCTTTACCACGTTCTTTTTCCATCTTGAAATCCTGGAACGTGTAGAACCGACCTTTGTAATAACGAACGTTATCCATAGTAGCGATCATAACCTGCGGATCAAGAGGGTAGTTCATGATTTCCATAAAAGCATACATCGGTGAACGCATTAAGGTCCGGGCCACCCTATTATATCCGGCACCATACATACGATTTCGGATATTGAATATCCCCATTCTCTCACCTATGACATATAATTTGCTTTTTCTATCTATGTCTCCGGTTTCTGCTATACAAGATGGCGCAAGACGTGAAAACTCAGCCGATGCATATTTAAGGGAATCTTTGCTTATATATTGTCCTACGGCAGATTCCATGATGAGGTTAATATGACCTGTCAGAGCGCCGGTAGCTGCCACAAACGGGGACAGCGCTAAGTTCATGACCGACATAAACCTTTCAACGGCCATCATAATTCTTGTAAGATCTATCGTGTATCCACCGATGTTAACCGTAAGTTTCTTGGTGTTCATCCTAATGCCATAATAATGGTCATTAAAGAAGTCTCTAAACATCTGGTATGCTTGAGTTGCCTCAGCTTTCTTACCGCCTTCAAATTGCTTATTCAGTAACATCTGCTCCAGTCCTTGGGCAAGCTCTATAGACTTCTGCTTTTCGTTGTATAACGATGATTGCATCATAAGCATCGAATAAGAATAACCAAAATCATGAGATACGTCATCTTGGTTCTCTAATTCATATATGTAGTATTTAGGTATAGACCTAATCCTATCTTCTGGATCATATACTTCCCCTTGTCTGGTTTTACCGTATAGAGAATCGTCTACTCTGTCCAGACAGAGATCTGATACAAAATTACGAACCGTATTTTTGAAGTTGATACCCAATCCCTCCATACGTTCTATATCTTGTTTGGATATCTGTGGAATAGCATACAAATTGGGGCTCTGCTCTTTGTATAAGGAAAGGGATTGTCTTTTTATTTCCTTAAGTTTTTGAATCATATTCCATTGCTCTACGTTTTTAGTAGCAATCTCATTACCATCAGCATCATACTTAATGCCGAAGTCATTGAAATACGATTCATCACGATACAGGCTCTTCTTGGGCATACGATAACCATACCCATGATCTTTTACATAATCTGGGTTACGACCGCTATTTTCAGCTTCAGATTCAGCCACCCACGCTCTTGCAGGGTCGAAAGACAGGTACGATATATTCATACCATAATCTTGTGTGGATGTCCCGTTCTGTACGTCTTTAACCATCTGTGCCACGTCTATCTCACCTCGACCTATTTTACCAAGCATAGCCGCATATCCGGTAGGAGCCATGCGTTTGTAATATGAAAAGACTTGACTTCTGGCAAATTCATTAACAATAGCATTAGCCTCTTCTATACCTGATTCTCTTGTGTTATTTAAAAACAAGCTGGCCATCTTAGTATTGACAGCATTCCTAAAATCTCTACCGTCTAATTCTTTGCTTATTCCAAGCTTTTCTGACAAGTAGTTGGTTTCAGATACAGTAAACAAATATCGGTTATCAGCAGCCTTAAATAGTTTATCCCTTAAGGCTTGAATCCTTTTTGCTTTCTTTGCCGTAGTATGACGTTGCACAAACTTCCATTCCACTTCCTTGGAGTCAGCAAGAGCATTTAAATAAGATTGATTGACTTCGTTTTCAGCCTTACTGCTTTTAGTAAGGTATTTATCAATATCTTCAAGACCCACCATCTTAGCATAATCTATTAAAATAGCGTAGTCGGTTTCAATAGCTTCAGATGCAGCCCTAAAAGCATCTCTTTCAGATGAGGTAAATGTCGCTTCATTGATTTCTCCGATGTCAGCCACATCGCGGTTATTCCCAATTATTTCCTTGATGATAGCCCTGTTTTTTTCTATATCTTTCACAATAGCTTCTACGTCTGTCGCATCTCTATCACTTGTCGTAGAATTAATGATATCATGCGCCATTTTAAGATACGAAGCCTTGTTGTTTGATTCGGTGCGTGCCGACTGATCTGACTCTATATCATTCCAAAACTGATCATTAAAAGCCAGGTGTCCTCCTAACATAAGCGTTCTCAGTGCAGCCTCCCCTCCAGACTCACGCTGAATCGTTCTCAATCTTTCCAAAAATGATTCTGATACGGCATTAGTAACATTATTTGATTCTTTTCTCCATACTTCATTTATAGCTTGTATTTCTTTAGCCATCTTGAGTTGATCACCGGTTTTATCGACTCTTCTGGTTCCTACATATATGTATTCTGAAGCTGCTTCCTTACGTTGTTTACGAAGCAGTCCTTCTTCTTCATAATTACTGCTCTTGAAGTAAGCAACTTCATCAAAATTACCATTGCTATCAATAAAAGGTTGCCTCAATATCCGTTTTTGCCGGGAAAGAGCATTAAGATATTCTTTAGTTGTTTGAGAAACCGGATACCCCAATTCTTCTTCAGCCTTTTTGTATATGGATTCCATTCTTGTGGCATAACTTTCACTAAATTCCAGTTCTGAATTTTCAGCATCCCACTTCTCCATCTGTTCTGTATAAATCCTTTCCTGCTCGATGGTAAAGATGTCGGTATTAACCCTATCAGAAGAAGGTTTGAATTTAGCGTTCTCAGTAACCGTATTTCCGTCCTTGTCAACTACTTCTCTTTTAAACACATAATTACGGTTATTGTCAACCACATCATTGATTTCTTCTTCTGATATCTCTATGTTCATGGCAGTTGCAAACGCTCGCATCTGCGCCAGCTTCTTATTACGATCGTATTTAGCCATATCAAGAGCACTACGAAGATAATTAGAAGTCTTGCCGTCTACTTTCTGAAGCAGTTTTTCAAATTCAGATTTATTGAAACCATGTTTTTTCGCATATGCCAGGAAGTCGGATATGGCTGGCTGGGCATTCACCATCGCATTATAATTGTCTTTGGCAATCATAGCTCCAAGAGCGTTATTAAACGGGCTGGAAGAATGTTCTAATATACCAAACCACCTACTTATCCAGGACACATCGTGTTGGACTTTATCAAAGAACTCTTTTACTTTCTTTACCTTATCTGCCGGCACATGAAGTTCGTTCATTAACTTGTCAAGCAACGTACTTTCATCAAGATCTTGTACTGATTTAATATCAGACTGAATACCATTGATGTCGGCAATGACGGTATTGATCCTATTTGTATAATCTTGCTTTTCACGTTCGTCAAATTCGGTACTTCTGTTACGGATATATCCTCGAAGATCGTTCATGATCGGAAGAACCTGATTGTTGATAATATCTACGTTCTTTCGATCATTGGTATTGAAATGAAGTTTACCGTCTTTGGTATCACCATGAAGGATAGTATTTACTACATTGCTTAAGTATCTGACCTGAGCTTCGGCTGTGGAGATCATGCTATTCATGGCAGCCGCCATCTCATTTTTGTCTATTTCGGTCTCTACCTTATTTATCTTATCTTCTATGGTCTTAAGTTGAGCAAGGGTCATAGATGTAGTTACAGCCCTATCAGAGCTTATCTGACGTAAGTCTCTCAATGTTTTTCTCAATGCCCGGATCTTAGACTCAAGAAACTTGTTCTTGTTCATAGAGGAAAGAGAGTATAATGTAAAATCATTATCCTTTAAAAGAGAAGTATCAAATCCTTTATCTATGTCGGTAATAGCAAGATCACGAATGTTTTTAATAACGTTATTCAAATCTTGTCTTTGGGTAGATAAAGCTGATTTAAGCCAGTTTACGATTCCAGAGAGAAGCTGCCGGACGCGTCCCAGGAAGGAGGTGGGCTCTATGGGCGCCGTTCTGTCCTGCATCTCCCTGGCAAGGATCTTTCCAAGAATTTCTTTCCTAACTACATTGTCAAGTTCAGTTCCTTCATATACCTTACCGTATGTATTATAATACTGATTTGCATACTGATTCCATTCTTCAGTGCCTTCTACGTCTTGCAAAACAGATTCAACAGCATTCTGATCTCTGTACGCCTCTACAAGGAAGTGGGCTGTTTCTTCTACTAAGTCAGACAAAGTAGCATCTTCACCGACTGCTATTACGTTATTGGCAATATCCGCCAATGCTTTAGCAGAAGGTTCGTGTCCGTATTTAGTTTGGTACTTCTCTATATAATCGGTCATGCCAACGACACTAACGCCCAGCGTTTTCAGTATCTCAACAATAGAATTTCGTTGATTACGTTCCTCTTGGCTATAATCCGATACTATCTTAGCTTTAGTATCAGCATAAAGATCATTGTCTTCTAATATAAATGAAACTACAAGCGCATCAAAGTGATCGTATTTAGCATCCAATTCATTGTATCTTCCAGACTTAAGATCGCTCTTTATCTGCTCCTTGCTAACTCTTTCTGTTCCTCCGGTGGCGAGTCTCATAGTCACCTTACTATTATCCAATGAATTTATGGTTATCATGCCTTGATCATTCATGGAAACATCAGAACTGAAATGATTACGAAGTTCGGTATAAGCTAAGGCTGAATTGAAAAGTCTAATTTGTCCTGCATGTCCTTCTCCTGTAAGATAATAGCTTCTTGTTTCCGGATTGAATATCTTGGATCCTGACAAAAGACCTTTCTTTATAAGGTAGTTTATTATCCCACCTTTTGTTGATAAAGAAGTGGAAGCAGAGGCAGTCATGACAGGTATAAAAGATTTGGGGTTGTTAAGGACATACTTTCCAGCCTTGTAAGTAATGTCTGCCACGCCATCCCAGGCAGATTCTTGAACGGTGCCAGATAAGAACCCTATTCTGATATCATTCCCGCCAGAGCGAAGAGCTTCTCCATAATCTTCAAATAATTGATTACGATCGTTCATAAAAAACAAACGAGGTTCTCCAGTCTGATACGTTACACCCACAGGATTAGAATCTGTTTCTGGTAGCTCTTCTGGGCTAAATATCTTAAGACCGTCTTTTATAACCATATAATTAACACCATTATCCTGTACCATAGATACGGGAGTAAAGTCCGAAGATATAGCATCTTGTAGATACTGCCCGGAGTCTATTCCTGGTCCTTCCGGTACTGAGATCCTTGACGGAACCATAGCATCCACCAACATAATATTATCACCCAGATCTTGGCTGTAGAATCCAAAGCCTGATTCTTGAATCCCATAAGGTGCATCTGATTTCGACACAAGAATAGGGTTGCTCATCTTAGAAGCCTTATCCAGCACCCTTTCCCTGTAGGCTTCTGGAATAAGACCGATGTTGGATTTTACTTTATTGTAAGCCTGTTTATTAACAGGTACATTTCTTCTCCAGTCACCAAAAGCCTTTAAGAACTTATTAGAAAATACGGTTTTAAAAACAGTAGTAGCCCGTTCCCTATTTTCCATAAGAGGAATAGATGCTATTTTATCAAACAACATAGACCTGTCCCCTGATCTGGTAGAGACAGAAACAACTTTCTTTTTATTATCTCTTTTAATAATACACGTTGATACCATGATAAAACATTTTTGTTATGAGACAAAGGTAGCCAAAAATCAAGCATATCATAAAAAATTAAGCCATCTAACTTCTTAGTCTGATGGCTTAAAAATAATATGAAAAAAAATTATAATCTGACGCAAATCGTCAAGTTACGCTTATGCATTGTATTTGTACCCATTTCTATGAATAAACCTTCCCGATTCGAACCTTTCCACATCATCCGGTCCAATAGGTCCGCAGTCTTCCCTCCTTGCCTCATACCACAGCCCAGGCTTACGAAGTCGGCAAGTTATGATATAATTGAAGCAATTGTGCGTAAAATGAAAAACAGATCCTACAGGGAAATACCTATCAGCTTGAAATACGATTCTTTTTCGTTTAGTATCAAACGTGATATCCCCTACTATCTTAGCCACGTAATAGCTTCTGCCATTTAACGTTTCATCTGTTTGTGGTATCCAATAATAACCTTTTGTCATAGCGCAAATATATAAAAAAGTCGGATAACTTACGTACCCGACTTCATTATTTGTTTAAATAGACCAGTTCCGTCTATTATAATATGACCGTTTCTCATGCGGTCATTATTTGGGTTATAGAGAAAGTTAAGACCATCCACTTTCTCTTGTTTTTCAAAAGAGTTGATATCCTTTCCTCTACTTGCCCTATCAAAAGCCTTCTTAAACAATTTGCCTCTGAAAGTCATAATAATCTTTCTGGTAGCGCTATTCCCGGCTCTTACCATTACTTTCCTTGCCTGGTCTTCCGAGACAAAACTGCTTCGAAAAATATACGATGCTGCTGCTTGTATGTCCTGCTTGGTGATCATATGATAAACATTTCTTTCAAGATACTGATATTTATTGCGTATATCAGTTTTATTTCATCTTTATTATATACGTCAAAAAAGGATTTACTTAAGTCCTTTGAATCTGCGCTCAATTAAATTATGCAATTACCAGTTTGACATACTCCCATCGCTAAAGCGAATGGGATTCTTGGATACAAACGCAAGAAACCCCGATATTGCTATCGCTGGAATTACTCTTACTCTCCAATTCGGAAATGCCCTTCCGAAGTATATTACGGGCTGCAAGAATATCACGGTCGTTAATCGCTCCGCACGCTGGGCATACCCACGTGCGGTCGCGTAACGACAGACCTTTATTAATGCAGCCACATTCACAAGTTTTGGAAGAAGGATACCATTTGTCAATCTTGTGTACAGTTACTCCATATTTTGAAGCAACATACGTAAGTTTGTTAATAAAAGAAGAATGACTGAGATCAGAAACTTTCTTTCCCCACAAACGTTTCATTCCTTCAATGTTTAGATCTTCAATAAAAATATAATCATACTGTTTGCATAACTGGTGTGCTAATCCCCATTGAAAATCTGATCGAAGATTGTTTATTTTACGATACGTTTGTTGAAGTTCAAACAGTCTCCTTCTTCTATTGTTGGATCCTTTCTTTGTATTAGAAAACCGTTTGTTTAGTTTTCGAAACACATGCCATAATTATACTTTTTTAATTCAATTATCAATTTGTGAATGCTACATTTGCAGCTGGGATAGGCAGAGGTCGCGTCTTTGCTGATAAGGGTTTCTCTAAGTTCTCCCTTCCCATTCTCTTTAAAAACTTAGTCCACATTTTAAAAATTAGAGAAAATGACGAACGAAGAATTTATCAAGAACGTCTCCCTTGAGGGAGAGGAATGGAGAGATGTAGTCGGATTTGAGGGACTTTATATGGTATCCTCCTTTGGGAGAGTAATTTCCCTTGGAAGAAAAATAGTCAACAACCTTGGCGTTAGAATTACAGATCCATTTATTAAAAAGACCAACAACATAACCAATTCTGGCTATATTCAAATTCGATTATGGAAAAATAATAAATGCAATCATCTATATGCACACAGATTAGTGGCGACAGCTTTCATCCCAAACCCCAATAATTATCCATGTATAGATCATATAGATACGATTAAAACAAATAATCATTACCTTAATCTAAGATGGTGCACTAATTCTATGAATCACCTCAACCCTATTACAAGAAAAAGAAATTCTTTATCAAAAATAGGTGCTAGAGGGATAATAGAAAATAAAAGCAAACCAGTTGTTAGGATAGATCCCCAAAACCCAAATTGTATAAAAATATATGAATCTCCAATGTTTGCCAAGAAATCAGAGGGATATAACCAAGGTCATATATCTGCTGTTTGTCTTGGCAAAAGGAATCATCATAAAGGATACGTATGGGTTTATTTATCCGATTACGAACCACATACCAGTATTTCAAAGATCGAATTATCTTATAATAAAAATATTACAGACGATTTTTTGGAATCAATAATGCAACATCCTTTACTAAAAGATCTTCTACCTAATAACGCCAACCCTTAGATTGCGGCATTATTGTTGCAGCAACCGTTGTTGCATCCGCAACTGTTGTTGCAACATCCTCCATTATACCCATTAAATCCATAAGGATATCCGCCATAGCCGTTTCCAGCAAATGGATTACATGTTAAAAATGCAGGCACCGGGCAAGGACGAATCTGGTTAACGATGTTTTGAGTTTGAGCTTGCTGAGCGGCAAACAGCTCCAATGTCTGTTTTTGCTCACGCAACGAATCAATCGTATGCTGCATTTCCCTCTTCTCAAGATCACAGAAAGCATTCTGAATTTGCTGAGATTGAGCATCGATTTTAGCGCTCAAGATATTGAACTGCGTAGTAGCTTGTTCACGATTGTTAGCCAGACCTTGGTTGAGACCGTTCTGCAAGATATTGGTTTGTTCCAACGTGCGAAGCTGGTTATCAAAACCTTGCTGAGTAATCATTCCCTGAGTCTGGCAAGTGCTTTGATTGATCAACGAACTCAGATTGCAGCAGCAAGAGCTGATTTGATTTCCGATTTCACAACCTTGTTGTTGAACTGCATTAATAACAGCCTGAGAAGTCATACCTACCTGACCGGCTACTTTATCAATAGCACCTTGTACGTTGCAGATAGCGTTCTGAAGTTGAGTAGTAGAACAGTTCAATGCAGAAGCGATCTGATCTATGGCGCTACGATTACCCTGAATTGCCTGCATCAGAAGCTCACGACCATAATCGTTATTCAACTGAGCGGGTAAACCATTGGCGCAACAATCACCACCATTTCCAAAACCGTTACCGAAGCCACGTCCACCCCACAGCCAGAACAAGACAATTATCCAGAGCCACCAACCGTTAGCCCCACCGAAACCGTCCTGGTTATTACGACCGTTCATTAAAGCCGCTACCAGATTCGGATCCATTTTATTACCACCTATCAAATTAGCAAACATGCCGGGAATCATTGAAAGAAGACCGTTAGCGGCTGCACCACCACCGTTAGCCCCAGCTCCATCTAAAAGGACGATTTTATCACCACCCATAATTTATAGTATTTAATTGTTAAACATACGTGCATGAAGCACGTAACAAAGATCATGATTGTAGGGTGGAATACAGGTGTGTTTATTTCCTATAGAAGAGAAATATTTTCAGCAAAAACAGAAACAAAAAAAAATAGGTAGTGCTTTTTCATTCTTTTAAAACACTACCTGTAAATAAACTTAAGCAAATTTGCCATATTTTAAAAATACATTTTTGAGTTTTCCTTTTATACCATTTAAGGTTACTTTATATCCGGCTCCTGTCATATAGATAGTTTGTTGATTGATTCTATCACCAGAATACTTATCTATGAAATAAGATCTATACACTCCATACCCTTTAGCTACAACATTACTATATAGCTCCCATTTGCCAAGACCGTTCCTAAACATAAACTTGGCTTCTTCAAGAAATGAACGTAAATTCTTTTCAGCAATAATAATACCATTTTGCTCTAACTTTTTAGCAATATCACGAATCAGCCACATATTGTTATGGTCTACTTTTCTAAAAGACTCAGCAAATTCTACATCGGGCTTGTGTTCTTCTATTGTTTTCAAAGCTTGTTGCTTCTCTGCCTCTGCCTGCGACTTTTCGGCTATAGCTTTTTGAGCAGCTTCATACTGATCAGCCCAGGCTCTTGCTGCATCTGCCGGATTAGAAAAGTCAGGGACCAAAATTCCCTTTCCACTGGAACTTGTTTTATATTCTCCTGTTTTACGAATAGAAGGAAGAACCTCAGATGTTACCCATTTCTTAAATCTCTTAGCAGACTCTAATTTTGAAGATAATATAAGAGAATATAAACCAGATTCATTAATTATTCTTATATTATCTATGTATCTGGTTTTCAATAGGGATTGATTCACGCCCCATTGATTATCAGATACTTGCAAAATTATAGAATCATCCACATCCACATGTCTTTTTATCGCATCTTTAGCATTTACATACCCAAGAGATTTAGCTACATCTGACGCCACAAACCAAACATCCCCTTTTGGGTCTACAATAATTCTAAGCTCTCCAAAATCAGAATTTTCAAAAACAGAAACTTTATCCATAATAAAAAAAATAGGCCCAAAAGAGAATGTCAGATCCCACTATGACAAACCCTAATGAGCCAAAAATATCTTTCAACATCAAACAACCAGAGGTGGGATCTCGTTGTTCATTGTTTCTGGAACAAAGATAGGAACAGGATCTTAAATAGCAAATATTTTAATACTTTTTAAAACAAACCAGGGCCCGCATCACTGCGAGCCCTGATCTACACTAATCTAAACTAATACCATGAAAAAACTTAAATCTAAAAACTAAAGAATACACAAATGTATGAAAATGTACGCTTTTCACAAAGAATCTGTATCCTATTCTTTTGTGTGATTCAAGACATGGGATATAGTTCTGATACTTAATCCGGTTTGATTTCGTATCAGATTATAAATATAGGATTTTGAAACTACAGTTCTTAATTGACCTAAATCATTCATAATGTCTTTATACATAAGATGAATGCTATTGTTACGTTTGATGGTACTGATTCTCATTTCCTACCGTTATTAGTTACGTTCCGTTCTTACTTTTTCCCTTTTTCCATAATCCCTTCCTGAAACTAATATTGCAAACTTAATGAAAATAATCCAAAAACAACGAAAGTCTGACTTTTCTTGTATGTTGCTGATATACGTGCATATATAAGAAAAGTGAGACTTTCACAAGCCTCACTCCCAGAAGTGTAAATGTAAAAAACTAATTATATTACATGAAAATTACCTACATTCTAATTTATTAAGATCACCTAATTCAGACTTGCTTACAGTCATGTCTTGCGTCAGACCGGATCTGTTTTGGTATGGAGCGTAATCGGTTTCTACTGTCTTAGCCTTCTGAGTAGAATCGTATTTCACCTCCGATTCGGTCCCTGTCAGATTTTGGTAGATAGATCCGGAACTGCTCTCGCTTACTTTAGTCCAGATCTTGTTACCTACTCTTATAAAATTATCATAAATACCTTCGGCTGTTATAACACCATCTTGCTCTACGATATTAGGACCCGATTTTTCTTTTAACAAATACGGGTGCCTGGTGTAAAAATAGTGTTCAAAATCATTCCCGGCATACGAAGAGTCATACCTCTCTAAATAAAACAATTTTGATAAAGAAGGGTCGGTGCTGGTCATGCTATAATCAAACAACATCAATCTGTCTTTTCCAGATAAAGATAATTCTATTGATTTCAAAATATCAGGATCATCAGAAATAAGACCCAAAGATGGACCAGGTTTGAAGTCAAGATACTTATAGGCATTATCATATAATTTTGTTTTATGGAGTTTGTTGTCAAGGTAAGATTGGTATAAATCGAATAAGGATAATGGGTTTTCGCTATCTTGTTTTTTGTTCATGTACCGACTAAATTCCCGATCCACATCCGCGTAAGAAACATCAAGTACCGCCGGATGCCCAAACGCCATCCTGGTCATTACCATGTCCTCCGTGTTCTGAGAATCCATGAACGATCTGACGTATTTTTTAATGGAATCCATGAGCGTATTATCATCTACGTTCCGTACTTTCTCTTTATCCAAAACGCCGTTCTTAAAACAAGATTCAGGATATATTTTAGCAGGAAAGTGAGTTAGGTCGTGCTTGGCTAACACTGTTGATATTTGATACATCTCGTTAAGATCATCTTTGCTGATCCTTTGATATAGATTATCTCCTACCTTAAGCAATGAATGTTTCTCAAATGCCTCTACTGGGTCTATATCGGATTCAGAATAAACGATATTCAAATTATCCATATACTCCGGTAATAATCCAAAATAATAATCTGTGCTATCACCAAGAACATCGTCTATAGAAGATGCCAGCGTAGGAGCATAATTCACATCATTGTGCCTGGCCACATAAATATCAAGATCCAGCATCAAATTATCTATCTTATTCAAAGATTGTTCTGTGCCATCATAAGTTTCCGATGTCCCTATTATATCTATACCAAACCACGTACAAGCCTCTTCTATATCCCATATCATGCTTCTTAAATCAGATTCGGTGTCAGCGTTAGCCCTATTTAAATAAGCTGATATACGAGCTCTTAGAAATTCTATTTTACCGGGATTATAATAAGACAGGTCTTGTAGCTTAGATAAAGATCTTTTCTTCCCTTCTACCACATCATCACCTTCTATGTTTATTACCGGTATCTTTTCCATAGATGAAAACTCATCAAACATAGATTCAGCAAATTTTTTATCAGAAACAAATTTCTCGACCAGCTCAGGATACAGGTTCCTCAACGATTCAAAAGCAGATGAAAATTCAGAAAAGTTTTTTATGCCGCCTACTGTTTTGCACATAGCCCAATAAAGCTCAGAAGGATTATATGGTACTTTTTTACCAAATTGGTTAAACACTCCCTCCTTGTAAACAATAGGACCATACTGATAGTCAATAGACATAAAATAATTATCTTTTTCCCTATCATGTTCGTTATTGGAATAATCCAATAACTTCCTCATGGATGTCGAAACTTCATTAAGAACAGAAGGGTCAGATAAGATTCTACTTATCTCTGTTTCATTATACAAGCCTGATCTTCTTAAATTCTGCTCATTCAGTATCAAACTACCATCTACATAAAAATAATGAAGAATGATGTTGGATAATGATGGTGCCGTATAAACACCATAGGTAGATAAAAGAAAATCTCTTACATCCTTAACATCCTGAGCCGTTAGAGGATCGGCAAAATAAGTTTGACGCTTCATATACGACAGTACGTCATCCAAAAGAGGTTCGCCATTGGAGTCTGTATTAAACATATCCCCAGGGGCAGGGTTATTCCAATGACCGTAATACGATAAAAAATCAGGAGTGTAAGCCTTCGCCCATACCTGAAGAGCCCGCTCGCTATCTCCCAATACTTTTAATGCACTTTCATATAGAACGGAAGGCTCCCCGTTAGGAGCCTCAACCCGTTCTATTTTATTTCCCTTCTTTTCTATCTGACATTTGACACCCATAGTGATAAATATTTTAGACAAAGATATTATAAAAATAGAAATTATGAAACTTTTATTTCATAATGCGAAGCCTCTGTTTCAACTATCAATCTTCCCTCTCCTTCGAACTCAACACTGTTATTTCCCGGACCAGTAACAAAAGGGAAATCAGATACGGATGTTACATAATCTCCAGAACCACCAGAAAAAGACTGACTTTTACTTTGTTTGTAATTGATAGTCAATTGTGTTTTACCTGGCTGAAGAGTTCCAGATAAATTTTTAGTATAAGTGGTGGTAGTCGTAATATTCCCATTTTTATAGCAATACATTATAAAGGTAGTAACCGGACTCTTTTTAATATTACTATCTGGACCTTCATGATAAGATTCATTTCCTCCAAATATGCTATTAATATGACAATAAGGACCAACTCTTTTATTTGAAGTTTTAGCCTTATTCTCTACTCCCTTCAAAGATATAGTAACCTTGCTCTTGTATTCAATATCCCTCCAGTTGCAAACTCCTTCACTTACGTTTCCAACAAATCTGTCATCAACATAAACCTCTATATCCCCCTGCTGATTGGTCTTCAACTGGTAAGAAACAAGACTTGAAGTATCTTCGTATCTCCTTCTCATACTCAACACTCCTTATTTAACTCATTTATAGAATCTGAATTATCAGAATTTTTTACAAGATTCTTATTCCTGTCTATCTCTTCCTGACTCATGTTTCTTATCATGTTCTGTATTTCTCTTCCAGATTGTAATAAGGAACGTATAAATTCACTGGAACTTATTTTAACTCCAAGATCGGGTTTAGCCCTGAACGCCTCACCGGTGTTGATGTTGTACAAATCATACAAACCTGAGTTCATGTAGAATTTGTATATCCAGTTTCCACCAGCTTTTTTGTATCCTAATTTGGTTAGCTCAGTTACACTCATGCCAAATTTAATGCCATTACGAGCTATTATCTTCTCTGGTATAGATTCTACCTTAGCCGGAACAGATGTATATGCTTCGTTACCGCCATACAAGAAATAAGGAGATGTTACCCTTGATATCGGAGGAAACACTTCTTCGGCTATATAAGGTTTATCTTTTACAGCCTTAGACTCTTGCTTTGGATTGGATATTCTAATAAAAGGATTGTAAGTCATAAAGGTTAAACCGTATTCCACCTTATATCCCGACACGTTATTGAGGCTCCTTATAGCTTTAACTGTATGATTATGGGCAATAGTATCTATCCCATATCTGGATTCCATATCAGTCATGATATTATTAACCTCATCTCCTTCTACATAAATCTCATCTCCTTCTTGAATAGAGGTTATGCCGGCAGCCCTTCTAAGTAACCATAAAGTAACTTCGGCAATATCAGAGAACTTATCTCCGTTCTTCCTATAGTTATCTACTCTTCCTTCTTCAGATCCAGGTAAATAGACATCTCCCTCAGCTTTGCCATCATCTCTGGGTTGTCCTTCGCTTTTTCCATCTCCCTTTTTATCGCCATCTTCCTCAGTGCGTACTGCACCGCCTTCTGCACTTCCTTCTTTCCCATCATTTAAAATATTATCTGATTCTGACTCTATAGACTCCACAACAGCATCATACTCTGGAATGCCACTAAGGAAATCTGCTACGTTATTCAAAAACTCTATTTTTTCCTCGTTTGTCATATCAAGACTTTCCACGGGCCCCCATATGGCAGGCAAGTTGTTTGATTCTATTGCAGTAGAAACATCTTCTACAGTTTGGTTATCCACCGTAGACAAAACTTCAGAAACCAAACTATTGATGTCAGATTCCATTTTTTCTACTTCCTCTTTTGTGCCATATTCTTTTAGGGTATCCATGCCATTGACTCTAAGAGAATAATTCAAAGCCTTGCTTGGAACAAAATTAATATATTTCAAAAAGTTTTTCAACTCTGATATAATTTGTTCGTCAGATCTTGGACCAACATAATCCGCTACTACCTGATCCGTTTGAGAACGAAGCCAAGAAACATATTCTTCTAAGGTCTTACCTCCCTTTTTAGAAGGAGTGGATATTTTATCACCTACTGTTCCTTTAGGTTCTAATCCCATTTCCTCCTTAAGACTTTTTGGATTACCTCTCTCACGAAGAAACCTCAAATCGCCTCCTACAATCTTCCTTGCTATAAAATCAAAAATATTAGCATAAGGCGGCAATCCTTCTTTTTCTATATGAGATTCTATTTCGTTTAACATAAGAGAGAAGTTTTTCCTGGAGGTACGCTTCTTGCCAGGTAAAGACTGCGCAGCTTGTGCCGCAGGAGCCGGCTGAGCTGGTGGCGCCGGCCGAGTCCCCCGGACAGGGTCTTCCTCTGGCATTTCCTCTTCGTAAATATCCACATCTTCCTTGGAAGTAACGGTCTTACCCTCATCGGAGAAAGGGAGATCATCTTCTATAAGTGATTTAGGTCCGGAAGATGATTTACCAAACTGAATCCTGATCTTAGGAGCAACAAACATCTCACCTTCGAAATCTATTCCAGATTCTACCTCAGACGTCACAATGTCTTTCACACTCCTACTTTCATCTTCTACCCACTTAACAACATCAGGAACCATAGATAATTTTTCTATAGCCTCACGAGCTTTTCTAAGCCCTGAAATAGGATTCAAATACGATACTTGATACGAAGCTGGATCAAGACCTAACTTGGTTAGATACGCATTAAGATCTTGTATGTCATCTTGACCCATCTGTAACAATTCAGAGTCACCGGATTCAAGCAGCATATCTATAAAAGAAATCCATTTCTTTCCTTCCTCTGATTCCACAGAACGTAGACTAACCGGGAAAAGATAATTAAGACCGTTTTTGCCTTTGATGACAACTACCGGAACTCTTACATTTTTGTAATTGTTTTTCTTATCGTTTAATATAGAATAAGCAAATGGGAATCCTGTGTATTTAGAACCGTTCTTAAGCACGACTTTGCCATTTAAGACATACCCCACATCAGATACTTTTTCAGCTCCTTTTTCGGTAATAGGGAGATTTTCTACCTGACCATATCCTTGACCGTTTACTCTCATGTTAAACACCGGTCTTCCAGGAAGGGTCTGGGCAACAACATGCGTGCCGACGCCGATGGTAGCTGACCGGCCGGCGTCCTTCTTCCACTTGTTAAAAGCCGTTCTTCTTATTTTACTTATACCATCTATGCCCCCTGTGTCAGCTTTTACAACAGAAACGAATCTGTTTCCACTCATAACCTTGATAACCATATTGGATACCAGCTTATTTTCAGCAGATTCTATTCTTTTTTTATCACCGGACTGAACAGCATCATTGTATTCGGCAAAAAGAGACTGATTATAGGTATCATTTGCATCTATCTCAAGATTAACCTTATCTCCTTTCTTCAAAGAAGATAATGCTTCCTGATCTATTTTATCTACTTCATTCTCTCCGAATCCAACACCTGTTCTGTACGGAACCAATTCGTCTGAATCAAGACGCTTATAAACCAAAGAATATGAATTACCCACGTCCTGAATAGACACATCTGTGTAACGGTTAAGAACACGAGCCGATTCTTTGTCTATAGACCATCTTGCATGATAAGGCAATTCCATTATATTAGCTGTTTCTCCACCTATGTTAAGGGAATACCTTTTAGTGCCATTAGCGTTCGTTTCAGAACTTATTTGAATAGGAACCAATGATTTTATCGAAGATACAAATTTGTCAGCTCTAAGACCTGCAATTTCATACCTTTCATTGCCATCATTGGATATTATTCTTACCATCAACGTCTCTGGATTCTGGGCACTATCTATGTTGGCTCCCGGCGTATTATCGGATTCGTCTAATTCATTTACAAGAGAATCTATATTAACATCATCTTCCCCAAAATTACTCAACGTAGATTCAGAGATACGACCTTTATCAATAATCCTGTTTTGTTCGATATAAGGAAGAAGATCCGTGATGTTTCCAACCTGGCCAAGATCTTCTATGGTAAATACCGAATCGGCAAGCTTATCTTCGTCAACTTTCTCCCCTTTGTCCCGTCTGTTCATTATATCCACATACGAAGAAATAGCATCATCAAGTTCCTGTCTTTGATCTGGTTCCAAATTTGATTTAGCCATATCAATAACGGTCTTGTTTTCCTCATACACAGATCTTGGACTTGTAAGCCTATCAGCCCTTTCGAATAATGATTTTATGAGATTAATAGGACTGTCACCTAAAGACGACACATAATCATCAAAATCTTGTTTGTGTTTATCATACACATCTTTTTCCCTTGCAGTAAGAAGATCAGCATTTCCTGTATATAATTTATCAATTATAGACTGCCTCACGACTGGAACCATAATAGGGTTATCCATAGCAGCTTCATAATCTTCATCCGATACAGATTCCGTAAGCGGCGACTCTTTTATATTATCTTCCGCTTCCTTCACCCTATCTTCTCTTACTTTATCAAGTGCGTGCATAAATGCCTTGATAGTCCAAGCTTCGTCTTCCGAAATCTTACCTTCTGACATAGCCTGATCTACCACCTCGTCAGTATCATATTCACCAACTTTATTAGGCTCTGCAAAATCAGGAACCTTGTCATCCTCCTTATAAGGAGTAGACCATAAAGAAGACAACGCTTTTAAAAATCCTCTGTTTTCCTCGGCTAAGAATCTTTTATCAAGCATCTTAGACAAGAAGTTATTCATATTCCTATAGTCTATCAAACTCCTACGGTATTCATTTACCAAGGATCTCATGGCTTTATCTTTAGCTGTAAACTCCTTTTCTTGTCTTGATTTTACATTGAAATAATCATCAAAAGCCACGAGCGTATCATAAGCCTCTATTACATCTTGTGAGCTTATAGGAGAAAGAGGTGATGATAAAACAGATTCGGTTTTACTTACCAACTCTTCTATCGAAAACTCTTTTCCTATTAACGTTGATAACTCAGACAACGAATTATTGTAATTGGTTCTAAGATCTTCCAATTCTTTGGTTTTTCGTTGTATAGATTCAGCTTGTGGGTCTTTTCCATCTACGTTACGAGGACGGGTGGCAAGATCTTCTATTTCGGATTCAAGTTCTTCTATCCTTGATCGTATGCCACGGATAGCCATCGCCCGCTCCCTCGCCCTGCCCGACAGCCGGGAGAACGTACTTAGCGCATCCGCCACGCGAGGCTGCCCCGAAAGCGTTTCTATGACAGAAGCTATGTCTTTCATCCTTGATTCTGATTGAAGGCCAAGGAAGGCATTACGAGCTACGTATTTTCTAAATTCGATCTTAGAGTCATCACCTATAAGATCTTCGGCAAAACTCTGGGCAGATCTGAAATCAGAAAGACGATTGTTGTAATTATCAATAATAGAATCCTTGTATTTCTTTGCCTCTTCCAAAGACATTCCGTTAGCTTCGGCTATTTCTGAAATAGGCATCATATCAATCATCTGCCTGAAATTTTCAGCCGAATCCTCTAAGGTTCCCATTTGGTTGTCAATAGACATCTTTTCAAACATAGCATCATCAAGCTCCTTGCCGGTCATAGACTGAGCATCGGAACGAACTTGAGGCCCTAAACTCATTGACTTTTTCAACGTATTCAAAGCCGCCGTATTAAGATTAGAAGATGCTTTGTTATATTCATTTACTTGCCTTTCCAGCAATATCCGACTATTACTATACTCTTTCACTCCAAAGAAGCCTTCCCTCATACCGAACAAAGAACCGATAATAGCACCGATTCCTATTTCAGTCCACCCTTCTTTAGATGTATATTGCTTTTTAAATCCTTCAGAAATAGCATCAAGAACATCGACGGCTCCGTTCATAGCCACATTGTCATATCTTGACTTAACATATTCTTCAGCCGTGTTCTGGACAGCACCTTGAGACCCTTCTTCCCATAAGCCTTCGGACACAGGTCTTTTCATGATATTGAAAACATTACCAGCTATCTTCTGTCCTATGTTAGGGTTGGTTATCTTAATAGCCATCTCTCCTGGCTTTGTAACTTCCGTCCCTAATCCAAATAGATGCTTATTAAGTTTCTTTTCCAGTCCTGGTATAGCCTTTCCTCCTAATCCTATGTATTTACCAAACAAGAGCCAGTTGGACAATCCTACTATACCCATATTAGCTGCAAATATCGCACTACCTACATCAGCATTAGAATTACGAAAAACAGCCATTTCCTCAGCATTAGGATCACGACCATAAATTTTACGATAATAATCCTTGAAGTCGGATTCGGATTGTTTCATAAAAGAATTTGCTTCAACCGATGACTCAAAGCCGGCACTGGTAGCCAACAACGTCATGGTCTTAGCAGCCTCTCCTACATTCCTCCCGGTAGCAACTCCTTTCCTTACATAGTCGTTAAACACACTTTTGAGACTTCCTATACCTCTGTTGGCAGCTTGTCTTGCTGCCAGCTTAGCTCCGACTCTTCCACCTAATTTTGCGCCTATGTTACCTAATGAGCCAACTCCCAGTCCTCCGGTCATGTATGCTGATATCATGGCTCCTACGGTAAAAGACATTCCGTTGCCAAGGACGTCATTCCATAAAAAATTACCAGTATCCTTAAAAAGCTTCTGACCAAAATTGTAATCTTCTACTTCTTTCTTGTAATAATGTGGAAGAAGCATGTCTATTCGCTGATCAAGATCACCAACAAACTTATCCATGTTCGTATTCAAAGCTGCCTTATAACTTCCCTCAGATGCCATATTAATAAGCTTGTCGGGTAATGATATAGTTCCCTGGGCCCCATACAATGCAGACTTTAAGGCAAATTTACCTACACCATTCCAAAACTTACTCCAAACACTTTGCCTTCTGGCATAATAATCCTCATTATTTATACCTGGGATATAATTGGGATATTTTGTGCGCCATACCCCATCATTACCCATCTGATGACTTTCACGGATACTTACCTTTGGTCCATAGGGATTAAGAGGCGGCGGGGCGGGTGTAGCCCCCCTGTAGCTGTTGCGGGCCAGTGCCTCTGAGTAGCTGTTGCTTATCTCCTTGGCTATATACGGTTCTTCATACTGGGCAGCAGCTATCCTTGATGCATAATCTGGAAATTCAGGTTGAGCATACACGCCCTCTCCCGGCATATAATTAGGAACCAGAGGCGTTGTCGTCTCTGGTAATGTAGCCGGAGTGTAATTTTCTTCTTCGGCTAATTTCCTTTGCCTTGCCACATCTTCGTAAGTGGTTTTAGCAGCAGGATTATATCTATTTACATTACTATCTGTTGCCATAAAGCTTTTGCAAAAAATCGTTCAACTTACTAAACTTATCGTTATTGTTGGGCGTAATATCCATCCCTCTCATATATGGATCCCTCATCTGATCAAGACGCTCCTGAACAGCTTCCTTCACGTATTTTACAAAGAAATACTGAGGACACTTCTGGTGAATGTTATTCCAGTAATCCGCATACTCATCATTACCTGGATCCAAAGGAACAAAATCCGAGAATAACAATGCAGGATTTTTAGAATTTTTAGTCCTTTTGTCATAGAAATTGACCGCTACCTCTCTCGAACCCCTATCATCCATTCCTTCCAACTGAACTGATATATTATCAGACATGTCAATAAAATTATCAACAAGGGTTTTAACAACATTCATTTCTTCTGGCTTAAGGTAAGAACCATGTATTTTTACTATATCATAAAGATCATTCTTGACATCAGCCTTAGAAGCCAAACGGGGAAGACCATTACGTATAAGATACTTATCATAAGAATAACCTTCCTTCTTTCCGGTATCTACAAAATCACAGGTTCCAAAACTTGATTTGTAACCATCTACCGGATAATTACGCTCCTCAACCGAAGGATCTATACCTGCCTTAAGAAGTTCATCATTCGTAATCTCAACCCTTTCTGTAACATAAGAGTCTCTACCGGATCCTACTTGAGCAGTCAAAAATCTTCTGACAGTGCCATTATCTATCTCGGCGTCCATGTTGATGGTATTAATAGCAGTAGGATCCAGATTGTTTACCTTTCCTGCCATGTAACCAGACAATCTTCTAAACTGAGCCTTCTGTAAAGACTTTTCCGGTGAATCAGCATTCCAATTATATCTTTTGTAAGAATCAAGATAATGATACTGAGATAACTTATCAGAAATCTGATCGGGAGATACAGACATTTTTATCTCATCCTGCATCTGACCTGCTATCATATCAGACACCCTACTGTTTTTCTCAGCATATCTTAGCTGGGTAATAGTTAACGGTTCACCTTCCTGATAATCTTTTAAATCTATATCACCGTCCTTATCTATGGTCATATAATCAGATATATTAAAATCAGGATCGCCATTGAGTTTCTTCATTCCATTAATAAGAGCCAACGTACCAGTAGAAGAACTATTGCCATCGCTTGTAATAGCATCAGATATGTTTTTCCCCAACTTACCGGCACTCGCCTTAGCTCCTAATGACGGAGATATAGCACTAAGAATGTCTATTCCTCTTGAAGGATCCATCATATATTCTCTAAACCCTACGGCATCGGATACACCAGTTGTTATGGCTGTGGCGAGTAGGAAAGCTCCAGCCTTATCATCAGTATCAGTAAGATTCATAAAAGAATTTCCTTTCATGAACTTAGCATCACGAACTTTCCTGATAATATCCTTATTTTTTTCAGTAACTATATTATCTATTTGATAATCAGTTATATTATTTATAACCTTCAAAGCTCCATTTGCCTTAGAATCAGAAACCAATAAAGCGTCATAAGCTTCCGACAATCTGTTATTGCCTTGTCCGAAATATCCGTTTTTCTGACCTCCATTATTTTTTAAATACGAATACACTCGTTCTTCAGGAGTCATATTAGCATACAATCCTGGGTCAGTCTTTTCTTCTTCGTATGATGCTGCAACGATATTGCTTCTATCTGTAGGAGATAATGAATTATATAGTTTCAATAAATTTGCTCTACGCTCTGTGGAAGAAGATGTGAGTTGTTCATAAGGGATATTAGCCAAATTAACAGATCCTATCTTACCCGTTCCAGAATTGATAGCCGTAGGCCCGTCCATAGGAGCCATCGGCACTCCTACACCGCCTGCTCCTCTTGTGCCTCCGGATGAGCTTTCAGTGCCCATCTTGGAACCGTAAGTACGCATGTATTCGGTTTCAATCTTAGCCTGAGCAAGCTGCTCATTCGCCAATGATATTTCAACCATAGACTTGGCATTGTCAGTCAAAAACTTTTGCTGAGCCCTATCCTCTGCCAATCTTGCAAAATAAAGATCATCTTTCTTCCTTTCAAAACTTGTATTGTCGTATCTCCATGCATCAGTCATCTTATCGAAAAGATTATTGGTAACAACAAAATTAGCAGCCGCTACCGGATCTGATGAAGCTATTATCATATCTGCCTCCCTCTTGGCTTCTGCTTTCTGATTTTTAGCTTCCTGTATCTGACTATCGATACGATCAATAATATCCTTATTATCCCCTACTGATTTCTTTTTTGCTTCCAATGCTCCTATATGCCTATCGTATCTTTCGACATAAGATCCAATGTATTGGCTAACCAAATCCGGATTACTGAATACTGGATTGGTAGCTGCCATGTATGATGCTTCTATTCTCATCTGATTCCTCATGTTTTCAGATAAGTTAGCAGACACGAAATTCCTTATCTGGGAATCAGTAAGTTCATCTACGTTGACTTCTATAATTCCACCAGTAGGTTTACCCTCTACATCATATTCTGTAGTCTGAATCTTCCTTCCTTTATTGTTTTCCCTAAAATCACTAACCAATTTATTTATTTCCTTAGTATAATCAATATAAGGAGAATAATGAAGACCTCCAAGCCTCGATCCGGCTTTACCATCTGATCGCCATTTATAATAAGGATCCAAAGCATGCCATTCATTAATAGGAGAATAAAGTTCAGGATGATTCTGTTTTATAGATTCTATTTCCTTCATAACCCTCTTACCTTCTTTGGTGCCGGCAATCGCGTTAATGACCGTATCATCCAACACCGAACTTATTTCTCCTTGTATGGCTCTCGTAACACCATCAGAAGAAAGATCCACGCCTTTGAATTTTTGATTGATGTTAGCAATCACACCTGACATCTTATCTTCCATATAAGCACGGGCTTCAGGCTTATCTATCTCTTGACCCATAAGATAATCTACCTGGGTATAGATCTTTTCACGAGCAGCATCAACCTTCTGCTGTTTGTACATCATAACGTCCTTAACAAGATCTATGTTGTAAGGACTAACATACGGGGCATATTGCCTTAAAATACTATACTGTGAAGCCACTATTTGGTCCTCCTTCTTCTTTTAGTTTCATCATCTTCTTCATTTAAACTTCTCAAGTAAGGTGTGGAATAATCACCCATATTCATCACATCCTGATCACCTTGAACGTAAATAATTTGACCACTTGGAAGCATTCTCATATTCGGAGCTATGGAAGCTATGGTGTTCAATGAAGTTCTAACATTAAACTTATTCTGTATCTCGCTGTTTATACTGTCATAATAACGAGCAAGATTTTCATCCCTTATAGCCATAGCCTTCAATAATCCGGATTCATAACGTTGCCTTTCCGCTATGTTCTTATCATCTGTTTGAACATAAGCCATTTCATTAAACCTATCAGCTTCGTTTATTTGCCTTGCGTTATTGAAATTTACTTCATTAACATACTTGGCTATATTGCTTCCAGCTATGGCGTTCATATTAGCCAGAATAGCAGCCCGCTGGGAGTCGGGCACGTCACCTACTGCGTCTAACTGAGCCGATGTCGCACGGTTGAGCTCGTTGATATACTGATCAGCAGATTGAAGAACCGGGTCTATTCTCGGAGCCTGATGTCTTTCCAGGCCTTCTATCTCCAAGCCAGTGTCAAGGGTTCTTAGCATTTCCGGGAAGATAGGACCGAACGCCGCCGGTCTGCCCTGTCCTTTAGGTCCGTTGTCTTCAACCACCTCCTCTGTATCGGTGTCGGTTGCAGTCGCAGGCGTACTTGCTTTCGGTTTTACCTCTATCCTTCCAGGAGATCCAATCTTAGGCGGTGTAAGGTCTGGTGCTATGGGACCGGCCTCAATAGGCTTCATTTCTGGTTTAACAGACTCAAGAACGAAGTCTATTTCCGGCATTAACCCACTATCTCTTAAAGCAACAAACTTATTATAATCGGAGCCCAGAATCTTCTTAGCGGCATCAGATTTATCACCAAATAAGTCAACATAATTCTTTATCCCTTTTTCGTTTAACAATCTTTTTTGCTCTGCCGAAACAACGTCCAATCCATAATAAGAACGGGTGGCTGTTGTCTGACCAAACTTATCATCTACGGCAAATGAATTATAAGCCTGATTACCTCCGTAGCTTCCGGCATCCTGGCCCCAGAATCCGTACTCATCTCTGAATTTCTTGGCTGCATCAGCATTCGTGATAGCACCTACATCAGCTAACGCCCACAATGCATTTAATTGCCTGTTGTATCCTTTCTGGAAACCTTCTGTATCAAAATCACCATCCGTATTGTTCTTGTTAGCCCATCGGTTTATGTCGAGCAAATTAGATACCGCCTTATCATTTACCCTGCCGTATCCTAAATTGCTTCTATGTTGGAGATTCTGGTTGGCATTGACACTGGAATCAGGATTAAGAATCTGCTCTCTGTCCGCAACATCTACTATAGACATATTAAGAGTACGTCCAAATAACTGATTGATAAGCTTATTGTAGCCGATAGCATTCTTTCTAAGTTCCTCCAGCTCCTTCTGAGTAGGTCCACCTTCAGCCATTTTCCTGGTTTGCTTAACATACTCGTCATATATCCAGTTCTTAGCATCTGATTCTGCAATATTAAAAGCCTTAGCTTGTTTCTTTACCTGATTCAGATCAACAACCCCGCCATCCCTGAAAAAAGCATCCATCTTCTCGTTACGCTTAGATTCTTCCTGTTTGCCATAAACGATTTCAGCGAAAGAACGAAATTGTGCTTCAAGCTCGTCTATCTCTTTCTGGTTTTCATTGACGTACTTGGAAAGAATAGAAGCATTAAGATTAGATGTGTTTTTGTCTTTTACATCTTCATTTTTCTCTAATCTCTTATATACACGCTCCTGATCTTCGTACTTATCAGACAAACCAATCTTCTTCTTATATCGATCAAGGAGTGTAGCATACGTATCTTTTGACGTTGCCTTAATACCATAATTTTCTCTAACGTAAGAGGCAAACTCATCATCTATCTTACGATAATCGGAAACAATATAAGCCTCTGGCAAATCAACCGGAGTGCCACCATTTTCATGTCTGTTCCCTTTGGCTTCCATAGGCCCTACGGAGTCAGGAGTCAGCACGTACTCGCCTTTCTCTATCTCTACATTCGCAGCATCTTCCATAGACTTGGGAAGAGGATAAATATATTCGCCGGTCATATCAGACGTATCCATCTTCTGACCGTTACCTAAATTCACGCCACCACCTTCACGTTCCCACTTGATGAATTGCTGACGACGCTCCTTGGCAAGTTTTTCCCTCGCTGCCTGCTCGTCTCTGCTGGCTGCATACGCAGCAGATGAAGCTCCCATGATATTACGGGTAAGACCTAATCCTAAACTAACACCAGACAAGGCAGCTTGAGCCACATTAGCACCGACCTTATTACCGGCTCTTATCCGGCCAAGACTTGTACCGAACATTTGAGCTCTGCCGGTTAGATCGGGTGAATAATATGGGGTAGTCATAGGATCAAGAGGATTACCATCTTGGGAACGTTTTTCTTTAGAGGAATCAGCATCAACACCACCTACATTCATTGTATTATCAACGACTGATTTCTCTACGTTTTTAACCATACCCCTATTATCAGCGAGATATCCTGCATATCCTGCATCATTGTTTTCAAAAAACGGATCGGATGTAGGCATACTACTAAATGGATTTATCTCCCCCTCCTCTGTTTCTAAAATCACATCAGAAGGCATATATATATTCTGAATATCAGATTCACCCCATTTATTAACAGGCGTTCCATAATCAAGAATAGACTGAGTAGAGGATACATTAATATCCTGTTTCTTATCCTGAACACTACCGCCAGGAGCGAATATCGGACGATTTTTTATGATTCGTAATTTCATACTATCTTTTTTCACAAAGATAAGAGAAACGAACGAGAAAATCCAACGTTATGGGATACGTTTAAAAATCAATCATGTACGGCAGACAAACCGCCCGAATCAGGGTCGTACTTAAGACCGCATGCCCGGCGATAGTTCTTAAGCGCTCTCTTGTACAAAAACAGCACTGTCTTGGAAACTATTTTCTTCATAGATTTGGTTAAAACCTCTTCTGTTGAAACAGACATCAGACAGCTATTCAAAAACGACCTGACATTGGAACCGAACAAGATCTTCACCATTTTTCTAAACGTTCTAAAAAGATATGATGCAGAAAGAGACTTTAACCCATTGCGAACCAGTCTCTTATTCAAATACGAAACAGCCTTTTCAGATAGACAGAGCCTATTCTTTCCTTCGCTATCTACCTCTGATGAAAACCACGAATATAAAGTGGTAGGATGTTTCTTAAGGTGATTAATGAAGGAAGTCATTATCCCTTCTTTTAAAGCCCTTTTGTGGGCTACGCATGCAGCAATCTTCTCTTCTCTTTTTAAAGAGCTGTCAAGGCATCTAAACACCGTCCTATCGTCTCCGATGAAATACTGAGGACGTTCTTCCTTGAACTTAGCCCGATAAGCGGCATATCCTTCCTTACGAAGCATATCTATCTGAGACCGGATATAGAACCTTACACACTTTTCTTCAGCCTCTTGCACGCTTTTAAGATAAGGAACTGACTTTCTTCCATATCGAAGATAGTCATAAACCATAGCCTCTATGAAGTCATTGTATGGGAAGAATCTTCCAAAACCAAAGTTCCAAACTATGAAACATCGCACTCTATCTTTCCAATAATCAGATATGAGAAAATTGCTACAATATCTCAACTTCCTGTCTTTCTGATAAAAATGATGAGTATTCTTATCGTAAAACAGGTTAAAATATCTCAAATTTCCTAAACATTGACCAGCTGGGCGGCGTACCACATTGTACCCTAAATTACTGAAGCTATTGTAGATAACTTCTATCGGAGAGACTTGCTCTTTCTTAAAGAGTTCGTCGTGTAACTTGTGAGGATCTATTATTTCGATTAACTTTGTCTCCATAATTATGTTATTTAGTGCAAAGATATGATTTTTCATCATATGTTCAAATAAGAAAATGCACGGCCTTGTATCCAGTTTGAGAGAAATAGGATACAAGGTTTTTTATTTTATGACGGTTTAGATAAGAGACAAAAGAACGGCTCGAAACGTAACCGACTGATCGTCAGTGGTGGGACAACAAATCTTGAATTAAAACTACGCCTATAAATAGTCTCCGTTTTCCTTAATATTAAGACCATTTTCAATGATCTTACTCATTATATTATTTATATTATTTTATATACTTTACCATTTATTCATATAATTGTTTGCAGTGAATGAACTTAACGACCGAAGGGAGTTAAGTGAGTGAACGGATTGACAAATTACTTTTTCCGTCTATTGTATTGTTTGCCTAATTGTGTGAAAAGATTGAGTATCGTGACCGAAGGGAACGATGCGAAAGAACTTATAATATTTAAAAACGACTGAACCTATCGACTGAAGGGAGATAGGTGATGGAGTGACGTTAATAGTTATATTAGGTAGCCAGTGGAGAATTAGGCAGGGAGTAGGCGAGACGAGCGCCCATGCCCGTCAGGACAGTGAAAGTACGTAGGTCTGTTCCGTCCAACCAAGGCGATGATAGTTCCATCCTTCACGAAATCGCACAAAAAAGCCGGATTATCTTGATATCGTTCTTCAACCTTCGGTATCCGTATAACGAGTCTCAAATCCGGCTTCGCTTTATTAACGAGAAATAAAATAATTGTTCTAATTATCAGTGACGCCTTTAATGCGAAGCTGAATATTGGGAAGCACGGCATTAATCAAAGCCATTTTCTTATCCTCTTCGCTTTCTTTTTCATGCTGTCTATACATCATGCTGTAATCACTGTCATCACCATCCTTTTTCCCGTCTAACGTCAGTAAATGATTTACGATGTCTTTACCATACGTTTCAGTCCATGTACGGAATCTCTCTTCCTCGGACTGTCTCTCCTGGGACTGGGCTTCCGGGTTAGGGAGGGCGGCTGCCACTTCTACCTCTGGAATCGTTACCGATGCTGCTATTTCTCCATCATCTCCGAATCCCATTTGACCATACAAAGATACGGAATTTTCTTCAATTTCCAAACCAAGATTTTTAGCAACTTCCATAGCATAGTCATAACGGTCATCATTTCTTATAACACTCTTATGAGGACGTCCTGCTCCTTGGTTCCAAGCTACTACAGCATCCTTAAGGTTATCGGCGTTCATAAAATCCTGCCGGCTGTAGTTGTAATACCCTGGTCCTTCTTTTCCTTTTCTTGTGTACAAGAAATTAGAATATCCGGTTTTCCCTTCGTATTCGTCAGCCAAGAACTCAAGTTGGTCTTTGAATGTGGGTGTAGAATGTCCTTTCTTTTTGGCGTGCTTGAATAGCTTATCCATGCGTTCGTTGTGCCATTGCTGTATGCCGTATGATGTTCTGTTGTCTCCGTATATGTCATCTTTAAGACCGGATTCAGCCATGAGGTTACCTATGATGGCGAGCGCCTGTATTTTAGACATGCCTCTTTTATCAGTAAAGTATTCATATGCTTCACGTTGTTTGCCAACTACGCCACCTTCTTCGTATTTCCTTACAAACCTTTTAGGTAAAGCCTTGTCATTATTTCGAAGCACACTACCTTTCTTAGGATCGTATTTGATACGTTCCCTTATTCTAAGAGGGACATCCCTTTCTGGTATGATGTCTTCTGCTATCTTCTTTCGGCTAAAATCATAATCATCCTTCACATCCAACATACCGGCATCCGGATCCCATCTTACACTGAAATTCTTCAACGCACCTAATCCTGAAGCTTCGTTTACTTTTTCAAAATTGTCACCATATACTTCTTCTCTGAACGGACTTACACCTTCATTTACTAAAATCCATTTTCCTGGATTTTTAAATATATTTTTATTTAGTTTATTAAGGACCTTCTTATAATCTCTTATTTTTCGTTTACTTTTTTCATCAGCATCCTTATATGCTTTGTCAAGCATGTTGTTCATATACTCTTTATCTAATAAAGATTGTATCAAAATAGCTTGTTCTTGAGGCAATCCTACATACTGAGCATCATCATCATCGTCATCAAAACGATACTTGCTTGCCGGTAATCTACTTATATCTCCATCCGTGTAAGCCTTCCACATTTTCTCTTCAAAATCTGTGGCTGTATCTTCCCCTGATCTCTCCCTGTTAGGATCCAACATTCGTTTCACAGTAGGAATAAAATCGGCCATTAAACTAATAGGATCAGTGTCTAATATTGGATTAACGGATCCATACCACTTATTAGGATCAGCGTTATTAGCTATACCTACTGATTTTACATCAGAATCAGATACCCTAACTTTCTTTCCATCATATCCTCTCCCTACATGCCCTGTATCGCCGTATTTGGCAGCCACATGACGAGCGTCTTCGTATCCTGGATCATCAGTACCTTCTTCTACAGATTTGCTTTCTACGGGCTTGTTTTCAACCAGAATATAGTTACTGTCGTCATCCACCGTCCAAGGCTGGTCTGTCGGTGTAGAGAACACCAGGCGCTCGAAGGCACGGCGCTTCTTCTGACCGCCCATCCCCTCGTCATTTTCATCGTGATTTATTTCTTTCACAGCCTTATCGTAGTCGCCTTCTTTAAGGTATTTAAAAAGCATCGGGCTTTTAGAATACTCCGGTCCTCCTGTATTGTAAAATAGACTAAACAAAGCATCTCGCTGATTATTGTTTAGATTTTTAAAATTAGGAGTTCTTCGTATAAATTCTGGAACGAACGTATTAACAACTCCCTCAAATTCTTTATCAGCTTCTTCCTCTGTTATACCATTCTTGTATTTTTTAAGAATATGAGGAAGATGAAACCCGTATCCGATTGTTATATTCCCTTTCTTGTCATCATATAATTCAGGTTCGAATTTCTCCCACGACTTCAAATATTTAAGAATATTTTCTGAAGGCATCCAATCCGACTTATTCTTCTTTTCCATCTTTCTCTTCCTCCTTCTTGAATTTATGGTAAGCATCACAAACTCTGTCAACCAACCATCCCATCAGGTAGGCGGCATGCTCATCTTCTCCGGCTTCAAAACTGTAGTTAATATTAAGATACTTACAGTACAAAGAAAGACCGTGCAGACATTCGTGCCCTATGGTTTTAACATCCATGTCAGATAACGAATGGAATAAGAAACATATTTCTTTTTTATGATTGGTTCTGTTTCCTACAAAAATAGTTCTACCACCATAATCATCAGTCCACCCCTCCCAGCTCTGATCTTCTACTTCCAGGTTGGCAAACGTCTTAACTATGTATTCCTCATCTGCTCCAAGCAATACCCTTATGTTGTATGGGTATATATCATTTTTATACGATACCTGTCTCATAATAATCTGTTTTCCAACAAAGATAAACAAAAAGCCGAAGATATGCTCACGCACTTCCTCGGCTATACCCATTAAAACTTTTTATTATGAAAAGCTACAATTAAAATAGAAATAATAATCAAATTTTTATCTTCTTAATTTTCTCAACCATATTCTTATATCCACAAAACTTGCTACTAATAACATCAAAGATAGATTCTGACCAACCGGCAAGGTTAAGAATATTGGACCCTTTGTAAAACATCTCACTTCCATATCCTTGAATAGAAAGAGAAACGATCTTACAATCCGGGTTCACTTTCTTAAACTCCTTCAGAAGTTCAGCAAACTTACCACTTGTATAATGAGAGGTTCTCTCCCATACAACAGATTTACCATCTCCTACCTGCATATCTGAAATAACGTACAAGTTATCTACCTTGATCTTATCTTTAACGCACTTATCCAAGAATATAAAAAGACCATCTTCGGTAGCACCACCGCATTTTTCGCCGGCAGCAAAAGACGCTTTGTTATTCCATAAGACCCCTTTACTTCTATCATATTCGTAATTGATAAGTTTGTCACCAAACATACCGATAAATACGTCAGGGAGCACGGAAGCAATCATGCAACCAAATAAGTTACCGATGATAGCCGTACTTGTTTTGCTGAAGGCAGATACCGTTGATGATCCTCCTCCGTCTCCACGTACAGAGCCAGAGTGGTCAATCAGGATAGCCGACCGCCCCTCCAACACCGGCAGGTTCTTGCAGGATATGGTAATCGCCTGCTCCAGCGCATCCAGGATCTTATTTTTCTTGTATGCTGTAAGTCCAGCACGTTTCTTATCAGATTCAAACATAATATCAGAACCAGGTTTCTTTACGCCAATAGCCTCAACCTCCTTATAAGCAGAAGCGAAACGGAAAGGAAGCATCTTAGAATTAAGAACCTTCTCTTCTGTCGTAAGCTGCTTACATACCTCATTAATCTGATCGGGAGCGTATTCGATTATGTTTCTAAGGTTACGGACCATATTGAAAATAGGCATACCCTTTACGTTAGAAACCACGTCCCTAATAGCATCACCGAGCGCTTCCTTCTTTTCTTTATTGTCTTTCTTATCCTGACCGGCTTTAGACATCTCCTTTTCAAGAATCTTACTTTCGTACAGCCCGGACAAAGACCGTCCTTCCATAAGATACTGGAAAGCTGTTTTATTAGCCTGATTGCCTTTAGGGTGGAATAAATTAACAAGGTCGATCATCGTAATAACCCTGCTATTCATCTTGTACTTATCAATCCGATAAGGATCAAGACCCTCCAGGGCTATTTTAAATCCTTTCTTGATAGCACTGGATATACCTCTTAACTTCTTCGGATCTTTGCCGTTAAGAGCTGCATAGCAACCAAGAATCTCACTCATGTCATCAGGACGCATAACGATCTTATTATAGAACCTGGACGCCCATTCTTTACCAGATACCTTGCCAGCCAATACAGAAGCCATAAGATGTGTGACGGACCGTAGCTTGCCTTCCTTCCGGACGTACAATGCCGTCTGCGCTGCGAAGTACGGATCGACCTGATCCATGAGGTTCTTAATCCGATTTACCTTGTCTTCTTCCTTCTCGTAATAAGAATCAGATAACATGGTTGTCATCACCGTAGAAACCAGCTCCTCCTCTACACCAGGCTTATACGCAGCCTCTCCCATGTGGTTGGTGATTGTAGGCTTAACACCTTCATTTTTCTTGTTAAACTTGCCCATTGTTGTTTTCTTTAAATGTTATACAAAAAAAAAGCGACAGTATAAATACCGCCGCTTGAAAAATCAAAAAAAATCTATAGAATCAATGAGGGAAAATCGAAGTTGGGTTAAGATAACGAAAATAATGGACTTGAACCATTGCTGATACTTTAAAAGAGTATTGCTCTACCATCTGAGCTAAAATTCGAAGTAACCAACTTCATCACCACTCATTAATTTTTATGTCTTTCAAACAGAGGAAAAGCGGAGCTGGATCTAAAATGAAAATATCTGACTCATTCGAAGTAACCGGACTCCTCACCATCTGTATATTTTATCAAAACAGGGAGAACCTGAAAGGTGTTTGAAAGGAGGTTTTGATCTACCACTGATCTAATCTTTCTTGCATGAAAAATATAGGACTCGAACCTATGACACAAACCGAAGTATCACCTTCCATCACCACTGTCTTGTATTATAATCTCTCTTGATTACGATGCAAATATAGACACTAAAATATGATTTACAAATTAAAATGATTTAAAATAGGTTAATTTGAATAAATAAATCAATTATGATAATACAAACAAATTATACCCTGTCCTCCTTTACCGCCTTCGCGAGATAGTCCGCCTCCGCCTCCACCTCCGGCTCCAATGCCACCATTTCCGCCATTCGTAGGATTGCTTGACCCTGAATTTCCACCATTTCCACCTGATTCAAGACCTGCCGCCCCACCACCTGCTCCAGATCCATCCGAACCAGATCCGTTCGAGCCTTTCCCCGAAGTTCCACCTCCTCCAAATAGGCCAATAGGAATAAGTACATTGTTATATTTATATCCTGTACCACCTTGATGAGATTGACTATTTCCACCTTTATAACCGCCCATACCATCTGCATTACTTACACTGTTTCCACCGGTCATTCCTGACGATGAATTTCCATTACCCGACATAGATGCGCCTGAACCACCAGCATAACCGTAAGAACCATTCCAATGACCAGGAGAGCCTCCACCATTATTACAAATCGCGATATCGGAAGATGGGTTTTCTACCAACTTTGATAGAATGGTATATATACTGTCTGGTATTTTAGAGCCATTACCAAGCCCTCCTGCTCCCTCACTATTACCTCTTTGCCCTCCAGCACAGATTATCGTATCCCCGTTTATTTCAAGAGTTGTACTATCCCCATCAGTTCGTGCATTTACAGGCTTTGCAATTTTATAAGTCAAAGTTTTCGGTAGCAAAGAGATTTTTATATTACGAGCCAATGCTATTGTTCCAGAAGCTCCACCGCCACCACTGTTTGTGCCACCTCCGCCGCCACCTCCAACTACAAGTAAATCAAAATAACGATATCCTTTTTCTATCGTATAATTCTGATCTACCCCTGGATTACCCATTAATTTCACCAATTTTGGTAGCTGTTCTTTACATGTTGCAAACCTTCTTCTCATATTATCTATTCTTAATCTTATCTTCGGAAATCAACCACTGGAATATAATTTTCCGGTTGCTAATTACTTTCTTTATCCTCATCAGCATCCAACTTCCTCTTAACCTATCCAGCCATGACCGTCTGAAATTAAGGGCATCAGGATTAACTGACTTATTTATATCGTTATCGTCCTTGATCCAAATAGGGGTCTCCGATCGGTCATCATCAACCCTGTTGAAAAAGTCATTTAACTTATGTCTTCTATATACCTCAGTATCCAGGACCTCAGTATAGTCGCCTACGATCTTCGGATACGATATACGTTGCGCTAAATTATTCTTTTCTTCTGGAACAAGATGAATTTCACCTGAGTTGTTTGTGTCGTTGTAGATAGTTATCGTATCCAAACCTACTTTCCTGTCAAGTGTGTAATTCACATCATCAACGTATTTCCTTGCGTCAAGCTCATACTCAACAGAAGCCAGCGTAGAACCGTTATATTTCTCTCTTATCGGTACTTCTAATATAAATGGATATGTTGTTCCATAAAATGTCTGGAAGCTCTTATTCGTCAGCAAATGGCTCCATAAGCCACCTTCTTCGTATGATGCCGGGAAGTTTATACCTGTTTGGAAATATTGTTGCTGTTCTATATAATAGTCGGGACAGAACGAATAATAAGAAATCCATTCTTGCTTCAGACACGAATATCCGATAGTGAACGACACGTCTTTAAAATACTGTTCGTCTTTTAAAGATATTTCCTTATCGTTTGACAGCACCTCTGTTTCATTGTACAAGAACCTTCCACCATCATATTTGTAATATGCCGGGTTCTTAACAGGTATATAATCTTTTTTCGTGATAAGTACCCTCTTATACCTATTATCCCATCCAAGAGACAGACCAAGACCGATAAATTTATTATCCGTATCTTCTTCTGTCATTTCTGCACCGGTCAAGATATTAGTTATTCCGTATCTAAGAATCTTAAACGGAAGATGACGCTTAAGCCAATGTCTGATACCTACACTAAGTTCCTTGAGATTACGTCCGTTCGGATCGGTCATAAACACTTGTGCTCTTTTAGTATCTACCCAGAAATGACCAAATTCTGAACTAATTATTTCAGTGCTTTGGGTTCCAGAATAACCAAGGTCGGTCGTGTTGTACTCCAGAGGCCGGGACGCGAACAGACCGCCGGTGCCCATCTCAGCCTGCCCTGGGGAGGTGCGCTCCTTGATTACGTCTATGGCGTTATGGAGTGAAACTTGATCCTCGAACCTGACAAGAATCTGATCGGATTCAATACGCTTCATGTGAATAAGCTTCCCGTTGCTGGTTGGGAACTCATGATAGTCCATAGGCTTGTACGTTAGCCACGGATCTGTTTGACTGTTTTCAGATACGTCAGCCCTACTCCATATAACACCATTAGGTCGCTGGTAAGCACAATCATAAAAACGACGTTCGTATGTTGCCGGCAATACATTAGGCGTCAACGTCATTCTTGATGAGTAGATAGGACTTATCTTGTAATCATTATCCCTATGTATAGACACGTTCTTCTCCTGCGTCCACCAAACAAAATCTCCTACTTTTGGGTAGAATAATTCATGGGGCTGAGGTCCCTCTAATCTGAAATTACAATTTATTTCAGACTCTACAAGGAATTGAGGAATACCATAAAACCATGTGTAAAATCTTCCATCAACGTACTTGCCGGCCGTATCACCATTTAGCTCATATAAGCTTTTTCTATTAGGATAGAACTGATATCGTCCTTTATTAGAAGATGTCCAACTGTTAAAACGTTCGTTGTCCGTAACCTCCAGAGCGTCTTCCCCGGTGTCGTAATTGACAAAATACCGAGGATATCCGACATTTCTATAATCCATATAAGGGAAAGGTATCATATCTCCAATACCAAAAGCGCTATTATAAAAAATAGGGAATTTTCTCTTTAACGAAAACCTGGTTATCACCGTATCGCCACCGAACATCAGTTTCTTTTCATTAGTGAAAAATCCACATCCACCTATGGAAATCCATTTTATATCTTCTATTTGACCATATTGATCCGGCCTATATCGCATAAGCCTCATATACGGAGAACAGATGTATGAAACTGATTTGGATTGCTCGAATGTTCTTCCTGCTACAACATCTCTTCCAGCAATAACCGAATCATCTATACGGCTACTGTCGTAGTTGTAGACATAGTTCGGATATTCCAATAAATATTTCGATTTACCATCTCCCTTTTCACCTGGATCACCAAATGATAAAAATAACGAAGATTCACGATCTATATTATTAACAAATAAGAATCGTCCCTCATTATCGTTTTTACCGGTTCCCCATTTAGATGACATACTGGCATCCATCATAGGATATACACCGGACTTCATGTACTTAACAGAAGATAAACCACGAGCAAAATTTCGTTCATACTTATCCTGGTCTGTTATACCTATCATTGAATTATATAATCCTACAGAAGTATAATACCATGCATGATTACGTCTTGGTCCATTGTTTATAAACGTATTAAGCCAATCATAACGGTACTTACCGTACAATATTGGTCCCTTAGCAAGAGTTTGACTGATGGTTGACACCATTGAAGAAAACAGCATAGCCACACTTAAATTCGTTAGGAATCCTCCTCCGGTAAGACCAGCCGACCCTCCTATGTATCCAGACTGCGCCCTTATCTGAAGCTCTTCTGCTATCATAGCGGCTATTGTGGCACTTGATTCAACTGCGGCAAGTGACGCAGCCATCGTGTATGCGGCAGGACCTAAGATAGTCCATTTTGGATGATCTTCGACAGGTACGAAACTGCCCACAGACATTCCTCTTTGAAACCCGTCTATACATACTTCATTTGGAAGTTCGGGCTTGTTGAAATAAATATCAGGCGAACAGAATGAATACCACACGTTTCCTCCTTTGTCGAAAGGATGGGATATAAACTCGTCTCTTTTGCCAGACGTATAATTATATTGATCTTGTGATAGGTCATTATATGGGTAATTAGGATAGATATTTACATTACCATCGTCTCCTATGTATCTAAGCATATCATAGGCTAATCCTGAAGCCACAACTGACCTATTTAGCCTCCTATCTCCACGATACAGTTCATATCCTACAATCGTATCTCTTTGTTGTTGCGTAATCAAACCAGAATCCACCGCAAAATCCAAAAACACTTGTATGGTGTTCTCATCTACCATAATACCTACCGGATATATTTCAGAAGCTATGTCATATCCACGTTCATCACTATTCATAAAAGGTATATGCTTATTATCTGGGAACCGGTAATGACGTATAGGTTGTTGGCAAAATACGGTAGAAGTATCTACTCCTCCATAAGAATGGCCCTTGAAATAAGATAATCCATCTTTGTCTGACAAAGGAGCACCATAATATTCTGTTAACTTATTCATAATATTAGAATAAGCTTCTGATTTTTTTGGATCATCATAAGATCTGCCTGTGTCTATTTTCATCCTACTACTATCATAAAGTTCAAAATTAGCAGGATATTTCTCAGATGATTCCCAATATGCAAAATCTCCGTATTTATAAGGACGAGGCTTGCAATTGATGGGCCTATCTCCACATGTCTGACATTTTGATGCAAATACGACTGTTGATCTTAATGTTATTGAATCAACAGACAAATCAACCTTATTTATTTCTTTTTCTCTTACACCAAAAATATAAGGATATATGGTTTTACCCGTAGCAAAAGCGACTCCAAGAATAGCACGGGAAGGCTTCTTCCCTTCTTCTTCCTCTTCTTCTGGGGTATCATAATTTTTATAAGAACAAAATTGAATTTGTCTAAACGTCATTATCCAAGGAACTGCCACAATAGGAGATTCTATTGTAACATAAAAATAATTTTGACCTATAGAATCAAAAAACTCTTCATTTATTTCTCCGAAAGCTGGTTTTGCTATGTTAATAATAACAGAATGAGATGATTCATACTCAGGTCTATCAAATTCAACTGGTACTATTCCAAGAGGGGACCATGTTTCAACATCCTTCCAAAAAGAAACACGAACGTAATTGGTAGACACAGCATCCATTATGCCATCTACCTTTCCAAGAGCTTCAAGATAAAGAACTTTGTTCTCATCTTTATAACCTTCTATGTCCCACTCTTCTGGTCTGTTGATTCTGATAAACCTGGCATTTGTCATTACATTCCTGACAAATTTCCATACTACAAATTCAGATGCGAATCCAATATTAAGCTTATCCCCAGTAGGATTGTTAAATGTAGCATTGTTTACATACCCTTCAAATTTCCAATCAGTTTCATCTATACCAGTATCCGAATTTTTATATATCATATCTTGCAACTTCTCAGAAGCTTCAGGCCAGAATTTTTCAATACAATATCTTGGACCATTCTTAGATCTGTACTGATTGTTTATGACCGTACTGGTAGATCTGCCGGCTCTCCAATCCCCTACACCATTTATCTTTTGACTCCATCCATCTATATGAAGGATGTAACTTCCAAGAAGATAATTATAATTTTGAAAGTTATTATAATCGGTTCTTGACACAGTAGGATCAGAACAATAACTCTCAATATAACATCCACATGTACAGGGCATGGTATCTAATACGTATATAGCATCAGATACAGTTTTTAAAACAGATCCAGGTTGTAAATATGGATAAAACTCAGAACAAAGATGTTGATTGCCATCACCTGATATGCTGCCAGCGCTATATCCAAAAAATGCTTCCTCCATCCATTCAGATAAAGAGTCCATTGTCTTATAGTTAAACAACACAGAATACTTATTCTGATTCTCTCCTCCTGTGGTGTATAGATAATCTGTAGAGACATGTTCCATTTCACTAAGAACCTTATAGATATAATCTTCCACAAGACCTGTTATCAAAGGAACTGGAGCAGACAATATAGATTCTTGACGATGGGGAACTTCGCAGTCTCCTTCCATTTCTGGTAACCCAATATGATCAATTGGTTCCATATAATCCTGTGCTCCGTCTTCTCTATAATTGGTAGCTATATCGCATATCTGTCTTTCATTGTCTCCATTCTCCTTATTGTTACAAGCTACAAGACCTATATTTTCAGACAAATAATTTATCGGAGTTCCTACAATATCATCATAATCGATAATAAATCTTGATTTCCCTTTAAAAGTAGCGAAATTGCTTTCCACTATAACAGTTTGACCTACGGTAGCCGGATTATTACACTCTTTCTGTTCTTCATCTATAACAACCGCATCGTCGTCAATCAATACCCCATCTCCTGCCGTATTGCTATACTGCCATACATATTTCCTTTCCACTCCTGAACAATCCGGAGCATATGCGTTTATAGACTGGTATGGGATACTGTCTTTGTTCATTTCTTCTCTTGCCTTATCAGAAGGAGGTGGAATAAGAACAAATGCTGGAGTTTTATATCCGGTGGATGTCTTAAACGAGATAGAAAACGGATACACTTCATTTCTCATATACCCTACATACAGCGAACAAGCATTTCCATCTTTATACAGATCTTCATGAGCGACAGATGCCTGCCATTGAAGGAAATGTCCCATAAGAGAAACTACAGGCTGCAAATTCCATTCTTTTTCTGCCGTAAGACCATATTGAAGAAGACGGTTTCCAACCGAAACTATTCCTCTTGATGTGTTGTACACAGCCCTTTTCAAGGAAATATGCTCAAATGTAGTTCTTTTATTATTAAGGTCAGAATAATAATATATAGTCTTTTCCGTAATAGGATGAATGCCTTCTATAAAATAATCAACTACCGGCTGCGTTTCCCCATTGTATCCTACTGTATTTTGAATAACGGCTACCTTGTAATGACTGACCTGCCTATCTAAGTTAGACACCTTAAGTCTTATACCAAGATTAGTCCTTTCTCCCCATTTACCATCATTGATTCTAATATATTGTTCATCGAATACATGTACAGGATTAGTCAATGAAGTATAGTTAGTTTTCTCGTTACCAAATTCATCGCACAAGGCCACAGCAAACTGATACACGCCGGCGCGTAGGCTGCCCCCGTACTCTATCTGTACCGGCTCTACGCATGGCTGGTCCAGTAGCGGAAACACCCTAAGTTTCTCACAAGCCAGAAAACATCCATTCTCCTGCATGAATTTATCCCTATCATATTCTTTATCGCATATCTTATACCCATGATAATGATACCAAATATCTCCTTCATCATCCGGAGTCAGAGCCTTGTCTACAATAACATACCTGGGAGGATTGTAATCGTCAGTCCAATAAATGCATTTTCCACATTTCTCTGTCTTTATCTCTATAGTTTTTATAGGATGGTAGATAGAGAATTTAAGGCACGAATCTTGCTCGTTGTCTTCAAGCAAAGTTTTCATGCCAGAACACAACGACTCCGATCCTTCTACCATAGATTCTATATCAGAATCGGATAAGATACTTGTATCGGATTCAGGCTTGAAATAAGTTATTTTAGATACGCCTGTTTCAGGATTTGTTATAAAAAAATAGATATTGCCTGAAGTAAGATCATTCTTGTAACCAATAACTTTAAACCCATCGAAATCAATGCATTTAAGATTACTATGCTCGTTAGATCTCATCCCAACATTACCGTCCTCGGATTCGATGTTGGCATTCAAGGCAAACGTATAATGCTGATCCGTAAGACTCGACGGATGCAGATCGCGATTCATACCTGTTTGAGGAACCGCTATGTTTCTGTTATCTTCTAATGCCATGTTTTTAACTGTTTGTCACAAAGATAGCAAAAGAGAATTAATCATGCATTCTTTAAGGTATCAGCGAAAATAACTATATCCTGGCTAATTGTATCGGATTCGATTTTATTCATTAAATAAAATAACCTGATTGCATCTCCAGGATCGATTTCTGTTTCCACATAATGATAAATAGCTCCACCACCAGATCTTTGTTCCTCAAAATATCTTCTCCTACTCATAATAATACTCCTTCCGATAATAACCGATAAAACTAAAACCTTCCGACTCCTTCCTCAAAACATCATGCTTATTCCAATACTTTTCTAAGTCGAAAGCCTCTCTTTCAAATACGATGTTATGATATGCCTTATCATGATCGCGATATATGCACAACCTAATCAGGTACTCAATCAAATACCATGCATAGTATAAAAATATCGGAATAAGAGACAGCCACAGCATCCACCATCCTACATTACCAAATAAGAGACATAATCCTATTGTAAGCAACGATATAAACATACCAAAACAAAACATTGTATGATACTGATTACAATGCGCCTCTTCATGATATTCGGCCTTCAATGATATAGCATCACGTTCGGTAAATACGGCTCCAAACAGCATAATTGTTTTATAGCCGTCAATGAACGTAAATAACTTAGCTATTTTTGATTTATAATATATTTTCATTGCCAAAAAATATTTTATGCCAATTGCACAAAGTTAAAAACTCTATAGGAGAATTAACCCCATACCATTCCCATTCCTTAAGGTAAGACTCTAATCTACTCCCATCAATACCTTCACACCCATGAAGAAAAACCAGATGAGGCATAAATAATTCTCCCCCTTCCAAAGATTTGTTAAACTTACTAACCAACCTCTTTCTGAACTTAGGACCATACCATGATTTTTCATTTGTGGATCCAAGACAATAGTAAGAATTATTTTTGACTTTAATGCCAAACCATTTACATACATATGGATGATATACCCTATCTGCTAAAAATATAAATGGCTTATACCATAGGCAGTGCCAGAATGTACTACACTTGCCACCAAACTTCTTAAACGCCCATCTGAACCCTCCAGAGAAGTACCAGTTGTTAGCACCTCTCTTAACCTTAACTTTGTATTTAAGATTCTTATTCCGGTTACTAACCCTATCCCACGGCTTAACCTTATCGGTGTCCATATCAGGAAGGAATGTCCAATGATGAAGCAAGGCGCTGTAATAAGGATTGTATATCTTGTGTCTGTTTCTAATAACGTACTCAAAAATATCGTATCCTACTTGCCCGGCTTCTTCAAATCCTTTTTCTGACAAGAAAGCTAATATAGGAGCCAGATTCCAGATCTGATCTTGTGAAGTGAATGGGAAGAAGCATGGATCTTCGTCTTTTAACTCTATACCATTAGTGTACCCGGAACTTATCTTGGTAAGACCGAATTTGCTTGCATCTTCGCTATGGATATCGTCTCTTAAGAAAAATCCTTTTTCGAATTTGAAATAAATACCTTTGTTGTTATTAAAAAATAGATCATAAGTAGTATCGGCAAGACGGGTAAGCACCAGTATGGCATTACGAACATCATCTTCTGTCTTATTACCGAGAATCATTTCCGTATATACAAACTGAAGGTACTGAGCCAGGTTGATGGTTCCGTCGCCGACCCAGCCTGCCCTGTTCTTCACCGACGACAGTGGGATGCACGAGGCCTGCTCTGTGTAGCTGGAATCATAAACAAAATCCCGGTAAAACACCTCCTTAATCCTACTGTATTTATCCCAAAGACCTTCCATCGCCTTAACCTATAACAATAACACAATCACGCTTTTCCTTATTATAAACCATCGTACCCATCTTAGTGTACAAACCTTTTATATTTTGGTAATTGGTTTCACCATGAGCCGAAACGTTAGTAGTAATGCTGTCGGAGTAAACTTCCGTACCTCCTTCATTAATGAAATTAAATCCTTGTTTAACCATCTCTCCTCCAAGGTAGGCTGTAAAAGACACAACAACATTTCCTCGTCCTCTATTTCCATACCAATTACCATAGATGTCGGCATTGATATTAGGTTCTGACTCGTCCATACCTGGCGCTGACAACAAGGTCTTCATCTTAATAAGCGCTCCTTCAAGACCAGACTGCATGTTATCACCACCATAAATAAGGTAATCACCCACCTGTTGTTGGGTGGTAGCCCACTGCTTACTCCATCCCACAAACTTATTATCTACTTCTGATATGCCTGTATTTGTAAAACCAGTTGCAGTATCAAAATCGGAGCCGTCTTCTGATTCCCATCCATACCTAAGAACAAGATAATCGAACTCAGGAATTACAACAACCTGCTCGCCGGCAGCTTGTGTTATTGTGACGTTCTTACTCTCTCCACCAGCCGTTACCTTAGCTACGCCACGGCGATCTTCGGCTACCGGATTAGGTCCGGCTGTGAAGATGATGTTTGCCGGTCCTATGCCTCTCATTTTGTCGGCGGTTACTATTTCGCTTGCTTTAACCTCTAACATCTTATTTCATTTTAAATATTTCAAATACATATATCCAGCTCAACAAAAATACTACCGGGCAGTACATTGTCTCTACCAAACTCGCATCTCCTTTAAATTGCCTGATTGACCAAACAATCATAGATGCAATAACGCCAGACAAGTATATAAATAAAACTACCTCAATCATACCAATTTAAGTATATTATCAATTACAGGATATGCCTTAGAATAAATCTCAAACTCGGCATGACGCCGCCTAAGAGGTTCGTACATGCCTTTTAATGTCATACCCATCATCTTAAGTTCGGTCTTAGCATTTTTCAGCTTAACCAAATCTTGCTGTGCATACAACTTAAACAAATCGGCTGCTCCTTGCGCTTCTCCATTATACATCAGTTCCTCAAAGAATCTCATCTTTACAAAATTATCCACATAATCCAATACCAGACCTTGAGGCGTGTCTGGTATAATTATATTAGATTCTCCGTCAAATGGAAGAGACCGGTACTGCATGTAAATAGGACCATCGAAATTAGCATACAAGAATCCGTTTACGATATTTATCTCATACGGACTATCCTTGATTACCTTATTCCGGCATTTACTCAAACAAGAATCACGAAGCATAGGCTTAGCAAGACCTAACATTACCGGCCGGTCATAATAGCAACGAACTTCATGATCGCGATCATGAACATTGATATAAAATTTTTCAACTATCACTTTCTCGCATTCGTCTTTACAACATTCATCGCAAGAACACCACCTATAACTTCTTTCGGTACGTTCTTTCCAAGCTATTGTATTTTGAAGTTCTGATATCACCTTGTCACCTTCCGGCACCTCATATCCTTTAAAATCGCATTTAAAAGCCAGAATAAGATCAAAGTAATCACCAGGCATACGGGCCTGCCCTCGCTTGACATCCACTACCGCTTCTTTACGCATAGTAATATCGCCTCCAAACTTCTTCAGGGCAATTTCTATCCATTTGTAGATGGATACCTCATCTATCAGATCACGCTTGTCAAATGATCTTAAAGACGATTTTAACTCTATGATATAATTTTCGACTGTCATCTCTTAAAAAAAAATGGAGGACAGGAAACGAACCTGACCTCCACAAAGATATGAATAATATGTATAACGCCATATTTTGTGTTTTCAAAAGTTAGGATCTTCAAACTTGCCGTACTTCAAGAAAAGGCTCCTACACTTTTCCTTTATCCCCTTAAGTGTGACTTCATATCCGGCACCAGTCATGTAGATGGTTTGCTGATTAACTCTTTCCCCAGAATATTTGTCAACAAAATATGATCTGTAAACACCAAACTTATTTTTGACAATATCACTGTATAGCTCCCATCTACCCTGCCCATTTCTGAACATAAACTTGACTTCCTCAAGAAACAAACGAAGATTCTTTTCTGCGATGATGATTCCATTCTGCTCAAGCTTCTTCGCCACATCTCTGATTAGCCACATGTTTTCATGATCCCCCTTCTTTTCTTCTAACGTATTTACAGCTATTTCTTTTTCCATTCTTTCTTGCTCCGCCCTTTTATGTTCAGCCAAAGCAATAGCTTCCGCTTGCTGAGCTCTACGATACTGCTTAGCCCATTCTTCGGCTGCTTCTGCCGGATCAGTAAAATTTGGAATAGAAACCAAGTTTGATGTTAAAAATTCTTTTATCTTCGAGTTACACCATAATCTAAAATCAGTATCCAACCATCTCGCAAAATCTATGGCGAGATCTTCAAACATCCATGTACCTCCTCCATTTTCAGGACTTCCAAGCATAGTTGTAACTATCTGATTCTCAGAAAGGTGGGAAAATCCCACCATTGACTTAATTAATTGATTTACAGACGGCAACCTTAGATACTCGGCAGGTTTCTTATTGAATGCTTTTGCCATCTGTGTGGCATTTAATAATATACCATAAGAAGTTTTTATAAAAGAAACATTATGGCCATTATAGCTAAAAATTTTAGATAATTTTACAGATAAATCCATTTCGTTGGATTCTGACGTCAAAATAATGTTACTATCCTTCGCATTGTTTTGAAAATTGTTTATCTTTGTTCCCATAATAGGAATGATTTTTTATATCCGCCAGCCTGAGAAGGTAGACGGATATGCAAAAGTAGCGATTATCCTGTATCTACAAAGGGTGATCGCTACTTTTTTTCTACGACTTTCTATGTCCTAATTCTTTATCTTCGAAAACTCTCTTAATCTGGAAATCTTTAAACACTCTTCTTTTAGCAAGTATTTCATTGTACATAAATCGATATCTTCGTCCTTTATTCATTTTAACCCTCAACTTCTTTTTCAAGCTATCTTGTATTACAAAATGGTAATATCTTTTGGAGTCTGCGAAATCCATAGCCAAGTGGTTATAGAGGTAGCCGTTGGTGCCGAGCCTGCTCACGATGTCCAGGTCCCTCCTGACGGGAAAGCGCTGGCCGGGTATAAGCACATGGCATAAGTAACCCACATTATCTATATAAACACCAGCATCAGCTTCCACATAATGCTCTGATACGGTTTTCCATATAATAGACAACAGTCTTAAAACCTCTCCTCTGTCTCTTATCATGCCTTTCTTAAAACCATTCTTTCTCTTCATAAGACGATGGTAGTAGGCTGCAAAATACGGTGATTGTATTGATGTTCTTTTCATCATTCAAAAATTAAAATTATACATTTCAGATAATTAACATTAGAATGTATTGTTGCATCAAAATACTATTCTATATCTGCAAAGTCTACCGATCCTCACGGACAGGTAGACTTATATTTTACAAAATTAAAATCGTAGTAAAGTTATGAAATCAAATGTTGTTTTACAATCAAAAGATCGAGTTTTGTTAGGAATGAATGTGTCTGTTATGTCTAAAGATGGTTACATATGTATAACTGACGCAATGAAAGCCTTGTCTGCTAAAAGAGAAAAATTAGGTTTGGCTCCAAAACAATTGAGTCATATAATAGAAACTGAATCATTTAAAGAAAGGTGTACTGAATTAGTTAATAAGCTGGAAAATAAGCTTTTATTGAGTAGAAGAAATCTTCTACTCAATAATAACAAATTGAATATCAGCAGTGTAATGGATCTTGGAAAATTAGACCTTGCCTACAAAAAAGGAAAAGGAGTAGATCAAAAATGGTATGTAAATCCATATCTGTTTGTTATGATTGCATTAGAGATGGATCCAGAAATTTACGCTGAGGTGGTTATATGGCTTACCGATGGATTGATAGAAAACCGGAACGAAGCCGGTGATGCATACGTCAGGATGTGCAGCGCGATAAGTAGAATAGTTCCAAACAAGAATGACTTGAAAGACAATATAAAAAGAGTTGCTAAAGCTATTAATTTCATTGTTTTTAATAAACATGAAGATGGGATAAGGAATACTGCCAGTAAAGATGAGCTCAATGATATAATAGCCATAGAGAACGTCATAGCCTCTGTTATTGATGACGGTTTTATTAAAGACTACAATTCCTTGATAAATTACCTCGGAGATAAATGGAAAAGAAAATGGGGAAACCCTGTTCTTGCATTGAAATAGTACAAAAAAAACACCCGGTCGTGGCTACATAGCTATGGCCGGGTGCCCAATAAAAAGAATCACTGAACAATTTGACTTTTCTGATTGGAATCAAGATTCGGATTTTCATCGACAGGAATCTGTAGCCTGAATGCTACTTCCTTTATCGTCTCTGCCACTACGTACTCAATTAACTTAATAGGGCAGATAAATTCGTATTCCCATTCAGACTCACACCCTTTAGGTGTAGGATCGCAAGCCATTAACTCCAGCGCCTTCTTTCTTCTTGTTGTAAAGAACTCTACGTTAATAAGCTCTATATGGAAATCCGGTATATAAATATAGTCGTTTTCTACATAATAAAAAGGACGACGTTCTTTAACGTATTTAGCATACGGTCTTTTTTGTTCATTACGATACGACTTTATTTCAGCGAACTTAAAAAATATAGTGTTATCTACGTTAGTCACCTTAGTAATAGCCGGTCTAAGGGCAGAATAAAGAAGTCCTGGAAGTTTATGCTTTGACCGCATAAGTGTATTACACAACGCAAATTCGGCATCACAACAAACTATTTTGTCAACTTCAATCATCTCCAGACAAGTAACGTAAGTCAGGAGCCGGTGGTCGCCAAGCAACGTCCCATCATCCCATCTCTGGGCTGTATAAGATTCGGCTTTGGTTCTACCGATATTCAATATCCATCTCCGGCTAACATGGGAGTCTTTATCAAGGGCATGAATACCGTTTACAACCCTTGATACAAATTCACCATTTGTAATCATGCTCCCCTCCTTTCTTTTGCTCTGGATTCTCTTGATTTAGCATTCAAGATCCTCATATAAATCTCTCTTTCGCTCATGCCGGATATGGTTTTTATAGCATCATCCAACATAACTTTCGTATATAAAGGTTTAGGGAATCCTTTTATCTTAACCGGATCAGGAACTAACTTCGCCTTCCGATATTCATAAAATCTTTTAGAAGTTACATTAAGATAAGAAACAGTCTCTTCCCCGGTATAATACTTAGCCGGATTAGCAAGCTGCGTCCATGTCTCAAGATCGTTGGCTGTAAGATGATCACATTCCCCGCTTAAAAACATCTCCTTTATCTTATCGCATACCGCCGCACCACTTTTACGCAGCGTCTCTGTCAGAATTTCCTTCATTTTCAAAACATCCTGTTTTAAATCTTAAAACAATAGAGGCAATGATTATCAACAGAGTAACAGCCATAACAGACCACACTACGATATTGTGCTCAATAGGCATCTCAATATTAACCGTAACCCATTCTACACAGATATTAAAAATCATGCTATAGATCAATAACCTATGCCATATACAAAACCTGAACATTCTTGAAAAAGCCAAGAGAAATAGGTCCCATGATAGAGAATGACCTAATATCGGATACAGCCAATTAGTGATACTAAAAGGATAAAACTCATCAAAAATGCTGGCTAACATAATAACCTGCATCAATACAGGATAGTACTTCACAAACGTCACACAGACATTCCTTTGCCCTTTACTAATAAACTTGTTGCTCATAATATGTTGTTGTTATGTTATTAAAATGGGGAAGGCGATCAGTACCTTCCCCTGGTTTTCAATCACTTTTTAGTGCTCGTCTTCTTTCTTTTCATCTTGCCTCCAACACTACCGCCTTGGCGCATTTTAGGTTTGTCTTTCTTATCGACTTCACCACCCTGACGAGCTTTCTTTTTACAAGCCATGATACTAAAAATTTAAAATTGAATGATGTGCAATATTAATCATTTTTATTCTAATAGACAATATTTAAAACACAATATTATAATTCAAAATATTCAAGGGGAGAGAACTAAATTCCCTCCCCTTGCTAATTATGCTGGATTAAGATCCATTTGAGAATAAGTGTATTTCAAAGTACCATTTTCATCACCACACTCAGCTCCATCTACGATAAAGTTGTAAGAAGCAGGATATTCATTATATGCATTGAAAACACCACCTTTCTTGGAGATATTTTGTTTTTCATACTGCCTAACAGTAGCGGTCTTATACAGTTTGCCTTCGTAAGACACGTTTATAGTTCGTATATACCATGTAGTATTTTCATTCTCATCTCCAAAATGAGCATATCCTGCCAATATACCACCCATTACAGCCCTGAAATACGAACAAGAGCTTCCGGGTTGTATTCTCTGGGTTATTGTTCCGGTGCTTATAGTAGCTCCAGATATCTCACGATAATCAGCATCCACCACCTTAATATCACAGGTGTAGATTCGGATATTTCCATTTTCATCACCAGTCCATTCGAATCCGGCAATACACTTACCGGCGCCAGGATTATAAGAAACATTACCCTTCCTATATGTAGCCCAAGAGCCGTTTTTCAATGTAATATGCGCCGGAACAGGTTTAGCCTCTACCTTTCCTTCTTGGTTGACTGTTATGTTAACAGTCTTCCCAGACTCATTTTGCTTCAATGTCACAGTGCCACTTCTGGAAGATGAAGAGCTGTTTGCGGATGAGATTATTACAAATGAATAATCATAACCTGACAAAACAGGACAACTTGCTCCTGATGGTTTTTCTGTAACTTCTGTAACCCAACTTGGCTTAGATGATACAGTGTATCCTATCTTACTTCCATTCTTTTTACTTTTTAATTGAATACATAAATATGAGTTATTTGTACCTCCATTTACATCGGCATTCCAAGTGCTTTGGTTGGCACTAAACTCATAAGTGGCAGCAACAGCCTGTGTAATGTTAACGTTAACAGTTTTCCCTGATTCATTTTGGACGAAAGTAATAGTACCGGAACGAGAAGAAGAGGAAGAGTTAGCTGTCATAGTAATTTTAGCAAGCATACTCGTAGATGTCTGGTCTCTATAATCTACAGAACACCAATCAGGCTTAGATTGCACACGATATCCAATATACGATCCACTTTTGGTACTTGTAATAGTATATTGTATAGTTTGTGCTTCACCTGATCCAGACCATACTTTACCAGTTGTTCCATCTACAAACTCAAAGACATATGGCGCATATCCGCATTTTCCAACTTCATATTCGTATTTGTAGTTGGCATTACCACAATCATCATAACGAACGTATTTAACTTGATCATTCTTACATCCATTTTCTTGCCAAGAACCGTAAGATCCGCAATTACAGCAATTCCTACAATTTACAGAATATTGACGATTTATGCGACCAGAGCAGCTATCACGATAAGCATTATACTGAGTATGACCTACGCAATCTCCTGTTCCGTAATAAGACCAGGCTGTACAAGATTCTCCACCTCCATTAACCCATCTTGTGTTGTTGTAAGAAGAAGAACATGGATTGGTGTCACGTTGTTGCTTCTGAGACGTACAACCGTCGCAACGGGTGCTTCCGGTATCAGACCAAGAAGGTGTTGTGCTATCAGCTACGCAATCACCGTTTTTGTTAGCTACTGCCTGACCTTGGGAATTTACAGCATCTTGAGCCTTCTTATTAGCATCAGCTTGACTGATATTGGACGTAAATGGACCACCTACTTGGTCCTGAGTTACGGTAACAGACGAACCATGCTGACAGCTTCCGCAATTGTTTCTGGTGAAGACCTTACTTGCCTTACCGGTCCAAGTACAAGTTCCCTGCGCGTCAGCAAGAGCCTGACCCTGCTGTTCGACGGCAGCCTGAGCCTTGCTATTTGCGTCTTCCTGACTTACGGTAGACGTAAAAGGACCGCCGGTTACATCATCTTGGTCTATAGTAACCTTAGATCCAACACCTCCATCAGCACACTGTTTTGTAAATTGCTTGCTATATGTTCCGGTCCAGGTACATACCTTATCTCCACCTTCTACCCAGCGTTCATCTGCTCCACCATAACATTCGTTGGTATTGACTTGCTTCTTATAAGATTTACCTCCTTCACATTTGGTTTCAAGCGGTTCAGAATCTACCCATACAGGATCGGTGTTGTCCATTTCGCATGTCCCGTTCTTGTTAGCGTAAGCCTGACCTTGGGCTTCTACAGCTTCCTGAGCCAACCTATCTGCCTCTTCCTGGCTTTCATTAGAATAGAACGGTCCACCCACCATGTCTTGTGTTACGCTCATCGAAACGCCATGCTGACATGATCCGCAATTGTCTTTTGTAAACTGCTTGCTATATACGCCTACGAACCTACATTTACCTTTTTGGTTAGCAATAGCCTGCCCTTGAGCTTTAACGGCTTCCTTAGCCTTATTATCAGCATCCTCTTGACTTACGAAAGAAGTAAAAGGATTGCCTTCAACATCAGCTTCACTTACCTCTACTTCTGTTCCTGAATCCGGTATTTCACAGTCGTTCTTTTGGAACGTTTCTGAGTAATGACCGGTCCAGCTACAAACTTTGTTCCCACCATCTACCCAACGTTCTTGATTGTGGGTTTCAGAACATTCGTTGGTATCATGTTGCTTTTTCTGAGACTTACCTTCATTACATCTAAGTTCTTCCGGAACAACGTCTTCCCATACAGGATCGGTGCTAAGTGGCGTACAGTTGCCGTTTTTATTAACATAGGCCTGGCCTCCTTCTTCTACGATCCTACGAGCTTCTGCGTCTGCCGCATCCTGGCTTTCTGTAGACGTAACAGGACTACCATTAACCATTTCGGCCGTAACCTCCATTTCTACACCCTTATGGCAAGCTTCACATTCAGGAACGAATCTCTTGCTGTAATGACCGGTATAGACCGTCATATTCTCACAATTACCCTTACTGTTAGCAATAGCCTGTCCTTGTTCTTTGACAGCAGTCTTAGCCTTGTTATTGGCATCATCTTGACTTACAGTGGATGTAAATGGGGCACCCACTACATCTTGTTCGGTTACGGTAATCTTAGACCCTACCTGACCTTCATTACAATCGTTTTTGGTAAATTCTTCACTGTATTTACCAGTCCACGTGCAATGTCCGTCCCGGTTGGCTATGGCCTGGCCCTGCTGCTCGACGGCAGCCTGAGCGAGCGCGTTAGCCGCCTCCTGGCTTTCGTATGAAGTAAAAGGACCACCGGTTACATCATCTTGGTCTACTGTTACCTGCGAACCTACGCCTTCTCCTTCACAATTGTCTTTTGTGAATACCTTGCTATATACACCAACAAATTGGTTTTTATCTATGCAAGTACCTTTCTTATTAGCAAGATCTTGTTTCTGTTCTTCCATAGCGGCCTCGGCCAACGCGTTAGCTGCCTCCTGGCTTTCCCTTGATACAAAAGCATCTGGGTATCCGGCAAGATCCTTTTCAGTCAAATCAACGAAGCTTCCGGTCTGAGATTCGGCATCGCAATCATTTTTCTGAACACGAGCCGAAGCCTTTCCAACGAAATAATTTGGATCAGTAACGCATTCTCCATTCAGGTTGGCTTGTTCCTGACCGTTTTTCTCTATATCATCAAGAGCTTTCTGATCAGCATCTTCTTGACTTACGTCTGATGTGTATTTACCAGCTTCTACTGTGTAAGTGTAAGGAGCTCCGATAAAACCATCTTCGCAGTCATTTTTATAAAATACTTTTGACTTCTCTACATTATACCATAAATTTGTTTCACATGTACCATGCTCATTAGCATAACCTGGACCTTCAGCTTCCAAGGCATCCAAAGCCTTCTGATTAGCATCCTCCTTAGAAACAGAAGAAGAGAAGCGGCCGGCTTCTACAACGTACTCTACCATAGATCCAACTTCAGTCACTTCACAATCTGTCTTTTGGAACATTTTGGATTTCCTGTCGTTGTACCATTTTATGGTATTGCAAGTGCCATGAGAATTAGCATAGTCTTGACCTTTGGCATTCAACTCAGCTTCAGCCTTACGGTCAGCATCTTCTTGGCTTATGGTAGAAGAAAATTGCCCGGCTTCGATCGTCATCGTAACCAAACTTCCTTCTTCGGTATCAGGATCGCAGTCGTTCTTTCTAAACGACTTTGATTTCTTGACATTGTACCATAATATGGTTATACAACGACCATGCTCATTAACCCAGTTCTGACCATTTTGCTCAATGTCTTTCATAGCCTTGTCATCAGCATCAGACTGAGATATGATAGACGTGTATTTTCCGGCCTCAACAATATACTCGAGCTCTTCCCCTTTCTCTGTTTCAGGATTACATCCTTCTTTTGTGAAAAGAGCTGACTGTCTTTTATTTCTATAAACTACCTGTTCTTTTTTTTTATGAACTAACGTATATTCTTCAGATACGCTACCGTCCCTGGAAGACACCCTTATCTTGACACTTCTGTTGGCACCAGTATCATTTTCATCAAAGTAAATATTAACCTTACTGTTAAGACTGCCTTCTTTCTTATCTATGTTCGCCCAACAATTACCTACTTTCATTCGCTAATCCTCCATCTTAAATTTTCGGGAGTTGTACTTACGTTGATTACCTCCGGTGATCCATCGGAATCAAGATTAACAACATCCTTGTCCAGGTAAATTTCCTCCTTATCCACAGACTCGCATTCAACTATTTCAATAACATAATCTTTTATATTACTTTCTATACTTAACTGCGTGCTTGTTTCATCACCCTCAATTTGTTCAAATTCCTTATCCAATTTAATGTAAGGAACAACCTTTCCGGGCTGATAGATAGGAATCAGTACACCATTTATAGTTATATTCTCATTAACTTCATTCCCATCCTCATTGCCAGGCATGGAAACAATCATCGAAACCTGGAACGTGTCTTCAAGACCCGGATCACCAGGGAAACCATAATCAAGCCTAATATCATTGACGTCAATATTAAGACCGGAAGCGGTGGTAAATGCTTTTATGACACCCTTTATATCTTTCTCACCCGTAATAAGGGCATTGATAGAAGCGGAGTTGGTAGTAATAAGGACCTGCTTATCTCCACCAGATATAGGGAACTCCAGCCTACTAACCGAGACTTCTGTGATCTTAATACCTTTTTGCCTGAAAGTAATGGCTTTCATACTTTCAGTATCGGATTTCTTCACAATTCGGATAGTGATCCTGTCTTCCCTTCCTTTCCAAGATGGAGCATCGAAATTCATTTTATCACGACCGACACCTTCCTTCTTATCTGAGGTAAGCCAAGAACCATCATCCATCTTATATATTTTCTCTCTCGACATAATTATCCTCCTTAGTTTAAAGTGTCAACTCCCATTCAACTCCATCATCAACAACCACCTGCACCGTAGCCGTACCGCCTGTGGCTTCAAATGTTATGTCAGTAGGAATAACATCAAATATCTCTTGTACTCCTACACATCCTAAGCCACAGATAATGTCCTTAAACCATTCCTCTTTAGCATATTTTTTAAGAACCTCTTTAAAGAACTCACGAAGCCAATCTGAATCAATAGATTCCTTAAGTATGGTTTCTATTATTTCCTTAAGCCAAGATTCGTGCATTTCCTCTTTCAGAATCTCTTTAATAAGCTCGATAATGGTTTCTTTATCTAACTTATCAGAAGGCACAGAGCCATCAACGAGATTACCCCCACATATAAATCCTTTGCATTTTTCTGCCATTTCTCATCCTCCTAAATTAACAATGGAACCCATAAGAACTATTTGCCTCTTCTCGGTAAACAACCCTCACTTCAGCAAATTCGTCTTGTTGACACATATCCCGGCAGAACCTAACAGTACGACCCTGGACTTTATACATATCAGAAGGCACGACACCCCCGCAATAAGATACGAGCAAAATCTCTGCCGGATCTTTCTTTAGAACCACATGAGAAGTACCGTCAAACACTTCCGTATTGACAGATCCACTTACGTTAATAGCCCTTGAAACGTATTTAGCTAAATTAGCCAAAGCTCCGTCTAAAGGCATACCATGATACAAACCAGCTTCTTCTATAGTTTCTCCATCATAGAATATGTTAGAAGAAGGAATATTGCAATGATGCGGGCGTTCGCACCCACCATGACTGCCAAAACAACCGTTACTTGTTATTGCCATTGTTACTCAAAATATTTATTTTTTGTTTTAAAAATTCTATTTCCCTATCCTGATATTCCATACGGCATATCATTGCATTGATTAAAGCCGTAAGATCAGATTTCTGAGCCAGACTGAAGTAGCCAGCGTTGATGCCGTCCGCGCAGTACACGCAGTTCGTGCAGGTGTATCCGTCCGGGCATGGCACCGGCGTTTCGTCCACATGTGGAACATATACGTGTTTGCCACTTAAGCCCTCACCAATTTGTGCACTCTTTTCCATTTTGTAACTGTTTTTCAAGTTGTTCAACCCTTTGTTTTAAAAGCGTATTCTCTTCAACCATCCTATCCAAAAACTTATCTATGTTTTCAAAAACCAGTTCTATATTATGCATAACCTCATTATAAGGCATACCTGGAGTTAATTTGGATATGAATGTCTTGCATCCTGTATAATGAATGCAATGATCGCTTAAATGACCATACGGGCAATCGCATTCTTTTGGAAGAATCTCGCAATTGTCCGTACAGTCATTACATGGATCAGACCCGATACAAATATTAGATCTCAGAATATCAGGTCTGTCATCTTTACAAGTGTTACAATTCATGACTTTCTTTTTTTTGGTGCAAGATAGTGTTTTTTATCCACACCATCACAAAAGAATGTCAATCTATGTATTCCAGACGGTTAGTACTGCCCTTAAAACGTATCCACATCTGTTTTCTATCTCTACATCAGTAATAGGAAGAATAGCATCTTTGCCATAAGTAAGTTCACATTTTGAAATAAAATTTACTATACCTTGATAATTACCGTGAAATTCCCTTGCAAGTTTCCTGCCTGTAGGAATCCCGTCTTTATTCGTTTCAGGAATGCCTATCAAGCACTTTATCCAGTTCGGCTCATTCTTATTATTGCTTCTTATTTCATAATTTATGATATCAAATACAATACCTTCAAGGTTTTTGACATCAATATTGTCCGCATCCATTTTCTTATCAATACGGATCGTACTTGTTAAATCTCGTAATTTCATGATACTTTCTATTTTAGACATTAATGAATAACTATCACAGTGTTTTAAGAGACCAAAGTAAGAAGCCCAACTTTCGTTTGTAATACACTTCTTTGCGTCTTTGGCCACCCTCTCCCTTATTCTCACATAACCTTTATTGTGTTCGGATACACCTTTGTTGTTACGGTGGAAAACATACCCGCAAAAATCAAGAGGTTTATCCATGTCTGTTATAATACAAGTATGCCTTTTAGATCTTATCTTAAGCTCATACCACCAATAATTCTTAATCCTCCATTTGGTAGTATTAGCATCCTCCTTAGTATAAAAAGCAAGGAAATTATCATCAGCATACCTCAATGAAAAAGGAGCCATTCTCTTTACAAGATTATCGAAATCTTTCATAAGGAGATGATGGATAAAAGGACTTGTAGGAGTACCTATAGGTAGCTCTCCAGATACAAAGCTTACGTCTATTACAAAATCTATAAACTTTTTATTTGAAATAAAGTTCTTAAGCACTTTTCTAAATACCTTATCTTTTGCATGATTGTAGCATTTACGTTGATCTATAACCAAGCAATACTTCAAATCAAGTCTATCATAATAAACATGCTTCATCTTTTTAATAAGAGACTTCGATTTAGACGATGCTGTTATGCCAAATCCTGGCTTGCAATTAAGACCATTCATATTATCCTTCTCATAATACAAAGGACCTAACTTTACTAAAACAAGATGCTGATAGATTCTGGTGGTAAGATCCGGACTGTTTATTTCACGAACCTTACCATTCTTGTTTTCTTTGATAAGTTTGCGATATTTGATTTTGCTAACATAAGTACCATCTAAATACCATTCATACAATTTTAATGAATTACCATCAAAATCAGAATTAAAATTAACAACATCATTCTTTTTAGAATGGTTTTTAAATGCTGATTCACATGCCTCTATAATATCATCCAAACTTACATCTATATAGTTTTTAGATACTTTCAGTTGTGGGCTAATGACGGGCTTACGACCGTCGCGCATCTCTATCATATTTTTATCATATAATCTCATACGCTTGTCTTTTATTTATTCTCCACTCCTGGGAAAGATTAAAAAGAATATACCCAATTTTTTTAGCCCACACAGGGCAAGGCCGCAATTGTTGCGATTCGTATTGGAAACAGCATTGTTGGCATTCATATTACGAGGTGAACAAACCGCGTAATTCGCGTAGCCACCAAAACGAGCAGCCACTTCTTTTTAACCTTTTTCTCAACCGTTATTTACTATTTCAGAGGTCATATCCCAATGTAAGACTTGTTAGTAGACTAACGGATTTTATTGAATAGATTTTTTATTGTTTATAATGTTTTATCTCTATTGTCTTATCACAATGCAAATGTATGTATAATATTTTAAAACCGCAAAACAAAATAATTTAAAAAATTAAAAATTTTGTCTTACGGTTTTAAAATAAGCATTTTAAAGAATACAGGCTGCGCCTTAGCGCTGCGCTTATGATGGCTGCGCCATCAATGGGTTGCACCTATTAAACCTGCGGTTGACTGACGTCTAATAACAACTGGGCAAGGCCGCAAGTGCGGCAATACGAAGCAGAAGCGATGTTATTCGCAAACAGATAACGAGGCGAACAAAAGCCATTGTACGCAATACCGCCGAAACGAGCAGCCACTCTACCCCTTGAACCGATAGCTGAAGCCCAGTAGCAATTGTCCCATGTATAAAAACATTCTCCTGATCCGATACCTCCGCCTTTTTTATCTTTCCATCCAGTATAAGGAATACGGTGTAAAGCATAACTATCTCCTAAATTTTGGGTAGTTGCCGCCTTTTTGTATTTGGACTCAAAATCAAAGACCTCGCCTTTATTAATAGTAGACCTTTTCTCATATGTCCATTTCTTTTGATCTGGCTCTATATAGATATCAATAGTATTACCTATACGAGTAACATTGGGATCATTTATTGTCGTACCCACCTGCTCATATCCTCCTCCACAATATCTAAATACATCTCCGGACAAATTCATGCCTCCAAATAATGACATTCTTAAAATAATTTCCAAATCAAATTCTGCTGGTTCGTCATTTTCATCTAAGGCTGATATGGTACCAGTCATTTCCTTAAACACAATAACATTCATATGACCTTCAGCCATACTCTTGGCTCCCTGGACGTTCTTATACCAGTATTTTCCTCCATAAAAATCAAACTCTGATCCTTCTTCTACGCCTGTCTCAAATGCAAAAGAAGCCGCCATCTGGCTTTCCATGCACTGTTCTTTAGGATATTCTGAATTTATGAGATAAGAAAAATGATTTTTTTTAGTAGGTTCATAATGTATAATAGAAGAATTTGTAGCCCATGATCCATACAACCACGTCTCTTCTCCTTTTTTACGATACTTTACACCTCCGTATTTGCGATAATTGACATCATTACCTACTCCGGAGTTACTTGATATCCCTGATCCAAAAGTATCCGGATTAACCAAGTATTTAGTACCGTACAACATTTCAAGGTATATGATATAAGCATTCAAGGTCAAAAACCCACCTTCAGAAAAAGGATAAGAAGATTCAGGATCTACGTTATTAGCCCTCGAATACTTAGCTATATTGATTTGATTTACATCATTGCATCTCGGATAAGTTCTTCCATTTAGAAACATTGTGCAGGCGTTACCAACCCCGGCTCCGGATTTACAATTTGTTTCTCCTTCATACAAGAAAAAGAAAGATCTTGCCTTGGAGTCTACTGTACATACCGGTCCAGGAGATAAGGCTGTGGGCGGCAGCACAGGGCACGTCTGGCGCAGGTCAAGTCCGTCCAGCATAGGAACCGTGTCTGCGTCGTACACACCAGACCATATTTTCCCGCTTTTACCAACTACCTTATCAGCTACATATAGACTCTTGCTGCATCCTAAGAATATGCTATAATTCTTTGAAGTAGTCTCCCAAGGTCTTAAAATCCTTACCTCTGATCCTGAAGCATTATAAAGTTTTTGACTAATGCCATACTCTTCATAAAAAGCCTTAGCGTCAAATGCTCCGGCATCACAATACTTATTTTTATGACCGCTATCCAAATACAGTTCCACATCGCATTCGGCTCTCATTTCCTCAGTTATACCTACCGTAGGAGCAAAATCTCCATTTTCAAATCTAAGGAGATTGTTCTTACGAAGCTTTCCAACCGGACGTACCTTGTCTCCGGTATTTTGAGTCATGTCTATAAGGTAAAAATCCCAAGAAGGGAGAAGACTCTTGTCACCAACTGATTCCGTGGCTTCTGGAGGAAGCTGGTCCTCAGCCCAAGCGGATGCCGATCCTGAAGCACCTTCTTTAATAACGTTGAAAGTATTACCATCAGACAAAACAAAAGGCTCAGATTCCTCCCCTTTCTTCGATAAAAACTTTTCCCTTTTACCAACTTGATTAACGACGATGATCTTCTTAGCCTTATTCCCTTCATCGGAAATAGTGTAATTCAAAGTCGTATCAAGACCTTCATTTATTTCAGAAAACACCGACACCAGTTTATCATTCTCACCTTCTGTCGGATTAAATTTTACGTTGCTCATTTTCAAAAATCAAATTTGCATTTTTCAACTAAGGGCTCACATTTGGTATTTTCATTAACCCATTTCATGCCCTCTTCTTCCAGTATCTTCTTAGCCTTTTCATTGGCATCATCAACGCTAATGAAAGACGTTACGGTACCGGCGTATATCCTCCTGTATTTCTCAGGAGCCTTCCATCCTTCCTTACAACGTTTACTAAACCAACCATGTTGATCTTCGTTGTAATAAACGGTTTTACATACTCCAGATTCGTTAGCGGCAGCCTGCCCCTCTTGCTCAAGGATCCTCGCAGCTTCGTAGTTAGCTATTTCGGTACTGAACTTAGACCATACACGACCGGCCTCTACCACGTAATGTATAGGCTGTTCTTGCTTTTGACCATCAGGGCAATCATTTTTAAAGAAATCCCCTTCCTGTCTTGTGTTATAATAAACCTCGCAACATCCACCTACTTTATTAGCATACAACGGACCTTCCTTCTCCGCAAACTCTTCCGCTTTCCTATCTGCATCATCTTGGCTTATATCCGAACAAAATTCAGCTTCATGAACGATAAACGTTTCTTCAGAACCAAGATCTTCCGGACAATTCGATTTCTTGAAAGCTTTTCTGTATTCTTTGTTGTAATACATCTTTTTCATGACAAGATCTTATTAAGTTCTTCTTTGAATTTCTGAATCTCGTCCGGACACAACCCACATTCCCCTTCACATACGATTCTTCTCATACGATCTATTTTAAGAACCGTATCCATATCAGGCTTGATACCTACCTTATACTTATGATATTGTAGATACTGATCAGCCTTACATGCTATAAAACGATCAGCACACTCACATAAGTAAGATGAAGGGAAAAGAATTTGCTGTGTACTTCCGGTAGCTGCCATATCATTTCACGGTAAAATACCTGGCGTATTCTTTATTTATATATTCAGAATAAGTAGCAAGATCATCAGGATCCGGGCACTCATTCTTCAAATTAACAATCCAGCCTCTTACCAGCTTTTGAATATCAGCATACCTTTTACTTACACCTCCTACAAACCTGAACTTGCGATGAAGGTCTATGATTTTCTTGTCCAATACAGCAAGTTCATCGTATTTCTGAATACAAGCCGCATTAGAATCAGCCTTAGGTGTCGTATTCGACTGAGGCTTTATAGCCCGACTTTTATTAACAGAAGCGATGTTGCTTCTTCCGCATCCACATCCCATAATTTATTGATATTTAATTAATTATATTTTACAACCACAATTTTCACAATTATTGATAACATAAATCAATTTAGATGCTTTTTCATATAATTGTTTTACGTTTTCAAAATTCCCTAATCTCATATTAGCTTCAGCCGCAGCCAGAAGAAACTCTATTTCTTTTATTTTGTCAATAACGTCATCATCCTCATGATCACATAACACAGTTGACCTGGCCCATATCTTATCTATGTTAAGACGGATCAGATCGGTTTTTAAATACTTTCTGTTAAATGAATAAGATGAAGGACTACCTTTTATGGTAATATCGTATATACCATCTTTTAGGTTTTCAAAATCATTTCCACGACCGGGATTTATGCCAAGGGTTTTACTGTTGAATACATTCAGCTGATTCTTACCAAGATAATAAACATACTTATTCTCATCTTCAGGTGGCACAATCTCTATAATAGCCGGTCTGTCTGCAAGTATCCCCCATTCCGACTGATCGGCTATGCGAAGCGTTTTAGGGTTGTTTGTACTTACAACCTCAAAATCAAGATGGATGTTGTTCATACTCTCTTCCCACCCCATTCTGGTAAGGGAATCATCGTATCTGGCTGTTATATCAGCTCCCTCTACCTCAGTGCTATTAACACGTACCTCGGTACCATTTATCTTGACTCCTACTATTTGGGCCACCAATGACTTAGCCATACCAAACATAGGAACAATGATTTCACCGTTGTAATCAGTTCCTTCATTTGGATACTGTACTACCTCCGTCTTGTACAGACCATCATTTCTTCTGGCTACTATTCTAATAACCATCTGATTTTCTACATCGTAGTCGGTCATTACTATCCTGACATAGAAAATGTTATTTCTTATCTGTGGTAAAATATCGATATAATTCATAACTTACCTTTTTCCACAAAGATAAGTAAATGGGGTGATAAAAGTTTAAAATGTTGTGTATTAAATAAAATAGGACGTGATTATTACCATATCCGATAATAGATTCCAGCGCCTAAGTAGGGGGAGAAGCCCTCGCGCCCAACCCCATACCCTGCCGTCAGTCCTATGCCCCAGCGCCGGCTCTTTTCGTATATTATTTCTTTTTTGTGGTAGATGATCATCGTGTCCAAATTAGGTCTGTATCCGCTTATAACAGCCCGATAATCATCTGTGCTGTATGTTTTTCTTTGTATTGGAATATTAATGTAAACAGTGTCTTTTATCGTATCTTTTTTAACTATAGCATCCATAGGGAAAGGTATCTCTACCTCCCCTACGTCAACTATATACTGAGGAACAGGAACAGGTTGGATAATGGTATCTATTACAGTATCTATTTCTATATCGTGTATTATTTCTTGTTTCTTGCATGTTTTACCAAACAAGAAAGACATAAAACACAATAGGAGAACTCCTAATACATGCCCTACCCTCATTTTTTGCAAACACATTTCTTACCCTCCTTATCTTCATCTAAAAGTTCTTGTATATCACCGTTGTTAATACCTTCTTTAAGCTCTTCTCCGAATGGAACTTTTTGCCACCAACTTACTTTGCTAAAGAAATACTTAACACCTTTTACTATCATCAAATCAGGTGCAAGGTCGCCGAGGCGTTTGAATGCCATTCCACCGTATAATATTAAGGCGAATATCGTAATCCACTGAAGAAGCATGTCTATAAACTCTGGGGATTTATGCCCTCCCATAGACATAATAAGATCCATTCCGGATATGGTAAACAACCCGAAAGAGCAGGCCGCGAACTCAAGAAGGATTTTCAAAACTCCCATTTCGCTTATGCATGTCAATATCTTAAAAGGCCTCTTTCTCTTTCTTCGGATATAGCAGTGTTTGATACTTTTTATAGTAGCTAACAAAAGATTTATAGCTAATATAAACAATATAGAATATATAAGGTGGTGAATCTCCTGGAAATTCATCCACAATGCTGATAATCCGGAAATGAGAAAAGCCCAGAAACTTTCTAAATTCATCCTTCCTACAAATCTGTAAGCCATATTAGAACATAGTTACTTTCTTGCTACTTCCAAGAGAGTCATATACGTCAATATGGACCCAATTGGTACCTGATTCTAATCTAATAGGACAAGGAAGTAAATCCTGCGACTGAATTATTTTATTCCTTGCCTCCTCTGCCGTCATACCTTTAGCATCGAAATCGATGGCTGCCCCAAGCATATGAGGACTGATATACAACGACCCTGATACGGTCTTTGATTTTACTATATCCGAGATATTGTTCCTAAACCCACGCTCATCAAACCTTCCGCCCGACTTCCAGGTATTAACCGTCATCGGAGTTTTCAAGATGTCTTTCCTTAAAACCAGTATCGTGTGAAGCAATTCAGTTCTTAAATACCTCCAGCAAAGATCTTTGTCTCTACCGTACTCTTTAGGACCAACTAATTCAACAATACTAAAATACTGACTCAATTCTTTTATAATATCTTTTCTTTCCATAACTTAACCTTTTTCACAAAGATAATCATAACCTTACCCAATATTAAAATAAGCAGAGTTTGGATTAAAGAAAAACCCCTGCATAAATAAATATACAGGGGCCATCCATAACATTAACAACAAATTACGACCTAAACAACCCTTACATATCCGGCTGATACAAGATCAGCAAGATTTTCATAAGCTAAAGGAATGCCTGAATCTCTTATGCAAAGATACTTTATTTCTTTATCAATATAATACTTTCCGTTCTCTAAAATAGAATTATATACCCAAGGAATAGGATCGTCTATCGTACCTGAATGCTTTTCTTGAACAACCATATACAGGCTTTCAGCTCCACCTCCCTGACCAGGAACCCAATCGGCTTGGAGATTGTGATCTTGCCTTACTTCAAACAAAGTCCAATCCAAATCAGAAGGTTTGTTTTTGCTACGGAGACGCTGCCCTTTTACAACAGCCGTTCCCATAGGAAGACCTTTGTCGCCGTAAACTCCATCCTTATCCCAAATAGGGTACAATCCCTTTATCTTAAGAGCAAGATTCTGATCAGTATTTTCCAGCATAGCCGGCGTATTGATCATCGCCCTCATATACATAGCTGCAACCTTCTCAGGATCATTGGCTTCAAGGATCTTATTTTTTTCTATTATCTGATCCTTTGTCCTTACTAACTTTTCAGGATAGCCTTCATCCACTTTCATAGACTCAACTTCACTCCTGTCGGTTTTAGAAGCTATTTCCTTTTCTATGGCAGCAGTACGATCATTGCACTCAGATTCATATACATGCATTTCATTCATTGCCGTATTAGCAATATCAAGCTCGTATTCTGAATCTGCTACAGATACGGTATATATTCCGCTTCCTTTTGCTACATCAATATCATTCTTTACCCTATAACGCATATTCTCATTATACCATACAGACTTACCGTCTAAGCTGTATGTTCGAACAGAATCAGAATAAGCATATTCGCGAGCTTCCTTAACTTTCTTTTCTTTGGCTATAGCAAGCAACTCTTCTTCTGTCGGTCCTGGTGGCTCAGGATCAAGCTGCATAGCAATAACTTCTTTTACACTCGCTTTAGGATTGTCTTGATGAAACTGTTTCTGTTCTTCATCAAGTTGAACCCATTTCCCATCCAAGAAATCTTGATAAGAATATCCTACTTCATAAGAAGATGGATCCAAATCATATCCTTCCCAATAAAAACCTTTTATACTCTTATTTACATACAACATAATTCATCCTTTCTATTAAGCATTTTCACCTACTCTTATAACCAACTTATCATTGATATACCAGATACTTAATTCAATAAAGCTATTGGCCGGTATCGTAACACTGTCACCTGACATGCTCTGGAACTGGCCAGTAGTAGGAAGCGGCTGCGTAATGTCAGAACTGGTAGTGTTGTTGACACGAACCTGCCACTCTCGTCCTACATCTGATGATGATACGGACATAGATAAAGAAGTGGCAGCAGATACATTTGCTATAATATTATGACGACCTTTAGGAAGATTTTCCAATGTTGTAACAACAGAAGGAACCATTGTCATAAATTTTAAAAAATCAATGTAATAACCATAAATATCATATTTAAAATCATCAACTGTAAAACTTTTATCCTCATTTAATATGATAAACCTATTGGCTAATTCCAACACATCCCTACTATAAGAATTTGAAATAGAATTTAATGAAATATCGTAAACAACAGAGGATTCAATTGTTGTTTTACATATCGTTATAGGAGTAATTGAGCCGTCAATTACTCCTAAAATAATCTTATTCTCATAAGCCGAAACAACGCTATTATAGACATCATTACTTACGGTTCCTGAACTTCCAGAAAACTGATCAAGATCTAAAAACGTCATTTCTACACCAGTACTTACCATACCAATAGATTCCAAACTCTTAACTCCTTCTGGATCTGTAACCAAAATATATTCATTATATACATTGCCAGTTTCAGTAGAAGCTGAATCATCTTTTACAAGATACATGACGTTATCAGCAGCCTTATCTACATTCGGCAAAACAGCAACAATTTGCTTTTTCCATCCAGCAGCAGAAACAGCATTATCTACGTACTGCTTTGTTATATGATCTCCCCATGTCATGTCACTAAGAAGAGTCTTGCTACCGTCTTGACTTCCGGCAGGGGGAGCCGGGATAAGGCCTCCCTTGCCCGACTCCGAACTTGTTCCAGGAGCGGCCTGCACCACATTCTCAAGTCTGGAATCAACCTCCTGGCCTTCGAATTTACTGTTATAACCTATTTCTGCCATATTTTTATTTTCATTTAAATTAATCAATTCATTTCCTTTTGTATCATAAAACGTTTACACCTTGATAATTTTAACTTCTTGTATGTGATATCCTTCTGGTTTTTACCATCAATATCTCGAACGTTAAAACGACCGGTTTTACGTCTTCCGAATATAAAGTAATAACTGTTTTCAAACATAACCCTATCAAACAAACGGAAACCAAAAACTTCAAAAGGAGATTGATTTAGTCTTTTGATTCCTCCTTTTGGAATCTTTTGTTTGTGAATCTGACGATTATGTCTTCTTACCAATCTTACTTTATAATAATATCCTAACCTTATAGCATCAAAGTTTTTAGAAATAACAAAAGCATCGGAAACATGAGATTTTTCAATGTTGTTATGAATCCTATTGTATTTTGTAACATAACCGAAAGTCATAAAAACTCTGTCATATTTAGACTTTAGTTCTTCATACAACCTCCATTTCATAATTCCCATTATGGCTGCGTCGCGAAGCGACTTGCCTCTTCTGATCTTCAAATCTATATTACCTTTATGGTATTCTTTGTGACAAGTTTCACATAAGGTAATAAGATTAGATGGGGAATCGCCTCCGGTTTTTCGGGATTCAATGTGATGAACATTCAGTATAGAATCTTTTGATTTGCCTTTACAATACTGGCATTTATGACCGTCTCTTGCTAAAATATACTCCCTAACGTTCCAAAACCCAAGTTGATCACCTTCCTGATATTCTTTACCCGATATATTAGGATTCTTGATCTTTTGAGTATCAAATTGAGCTACTTCTATAACAATACGGGATATTGGTAGTATAGAGCAAACATTTTCAACAACACGAATATGGGCGTCTATTTTGTACCGCACCGAAGGTGCTACCCATTCTGGACGCTTGCTTTTTATTCTATTATTAAAACGAGGTTTTCTATACCTCATCCTGTCTCGTCTCGCTCTTCGTAGCTCCCTTCTGGTAGACAAAAGATCTACGATATCATTTCTAAGAATAACTTCACTGCTGTAAAGTTCTTTGCTTTTCGTCGTAGCTGATAGACCAACATGTTTAGTACCAGCATCAACGCCTAACACAATTTCTTGTTTGTAATCAGATGTGACGTACGTTAATTTGATGGTAAACGGACATAGGTTTACAACGACTGCTTTCTTGTCTTTAAGCAGTCTCCTAACCTTACCATGCCTTGTTGTAGGCATCATAGGTTTACCATTTATGTCTTGTACGTACACCATATCTACAAACGTTTTTAATGTTTATTCAACATAAGTCAGGAATATTTCATCCTGTTAGTACCCATCGCCAATGTTATTTAAGGTTTTCGTAAGCAACACTGTTCCTGAATACCAGAACTGTTTAATCACTTACCTTAGAGCTACGAACTTGGGTAAACATCCGTAGGTAACTATTTATTCTTAAATAACGTAGTGTTTGTTTCAACACTTAGGCTAATAATCGGAATAGTTTGAAACTATTATACACAATATAATACAAATATTTATGATTTATATAAGTTGTGTATTATTCGCGATTATATTTATTTCTTGTTAATTTTATCCAACAACTTCTTGACCTGGTCTACGATGTCCATCACCGCACCAACCTTGTTTTTTACGTCCTCAACCTTCTGATCGATCTTAGAATCCAAAGCCTTTAAACGATCTTCGTTTTTACGATACACTAAATACAGGGCTAAACCGATGATTGCTATCGTAAGGATATTAGCCAAAACGCATCCGATTATTATCTGAAACATGATGATTATATGGTAGATAACGCTACCACACGCTTTAATTATTCAACTTTTTACAAATATAGCAATTGTCTCAACCATAACAAGATCAAAGACGCTCGTTATTAACATCGGACACCCATTCTTTAGATGAAAGAACAGATTCAAACTCAGAAGAAGGACTGTCATATACCGGATACGGATATTGAGGATCATCATCAGCCTGCGCGTCTAAAGACTTAAATAGATGGTCATAATGTTCTACGTGTAAAATAACCTTAGAGCCGTCTACGCTCGCTCTTAGGCTACCTATTCCTAATTCACGTCTCTTTTCTTCAGATACGGAATCATATACTTCTTTTGGTATGATAATGAATTTCATATTATTTTGCTTTTAAAGTTTGTAAATAGTTGTAGGCTTTGATACAGTCGTCTTTGGAAAGAATCTGATTGTTGTAGATGCCGAGAAATTTAAATGCTAATTGACAGAAATAAGATGTCTCATTACTTGATGTGCCAATTTTTAATAAACGTTCTAAAGCTCGAATGGTTCCTATTTCAACATGATATTCATTCCATTCGGCATCATATATGGTACCATCTGATGAAAACGCTTTTATAGATGATGTAATCACTCTTAATGAGCTGCCACCTTCACCCATTGTGACAGCTATCGTCCCGGAACCTTGATAATTATACACAGTAAATATATTGCTTGCAAGAATACCACTTGCTACAGATACTTTACCTAAAAATACAGTATCGGTTATAATAGTCCATGTATCTGTAAATGCGATTGATTCAGCACTGACTACCTTATCATCCACCCCATCAGTAACCAGATAGCCAGCATATTCACCTTCTTCATTGTAGCCACTCCCTTCTACAAACCCAAAATTAGACAGTACAAGATCATTACTATTGCCCGTAATGTTGGCAATAGTAGCACGATCTTCGTCCTCGTTGGTTTTGCCGGTGACTGTCCATGCTTGATCAGGGAAGAGCCAGGGATAGGTTTTGACGAAGTAGTCTTTGATCTTGGTCAGTTCTTCTTCGGTGGCATCGTGATCAAGGATGATGAGTTCCCAGATGGCAGCATTGGCATAATTACTTAATTGGCCAAAATAAGTTTTACAAATACACAGCTTATTAGTAGATTTAGATGTTCCTTTTTTTATTATTTGACCATTGTAACTACTTGATGTTTGCCATGTAATAGGGTTATTATCGTCAATATATACATCTGTAAAACTATTATAAGATCCCGTAACGTCATTTACATTTTCATCCTTTCTATATTCAATTAAAAAAGCGCCTTCATCATTTGTGTCAAGATTTGATATTAAAGGTCTTTTATATTGAGTTGCATCATATCGTGTTATCCAATTCCTCAATGCAATAATACTATATCCTTTTTCTTTAGGCAATAATGGCAAGTTGTCACATCCCGCCCAATCGTCTACTCCGTCAAAGACGAGTGCACCGGGGTAAATATCACTAATACCCGATCCTTCCTTCCAAGCGAAATTCTTCATTTGCAAATCATGCCCATTACCTGTCTTATCTACCCATACAGGATTGGCAGCCATCTGCTCATTAGTAAGACCTAATGCTGAATAACGAGCTACAATTCCTTCTATATCAGGAAAAGAATCCACTCTACATGGTAAGTCTGATATCATTTTAGCATACTCTTTAAAAGGTATGGAAGTAGGTACATCATACCCTTTGGATATAAGGGCTTGCCTTATATCCTCTTTGGTATTTATAATCCTCATTAACTTGTCCGATATAGTCCCCATCACACTTCCTCCCCGTTTATGTAATCCAATACCGAACCTATATCTCCGATGTCCGATTTTATTGACTCACCTTGAGAATATATTTCAATAAGTTTCTGATATAAGGTATTATCCCCTATACGATTATTATCTGTAGCCTGCTGCTCGATCTTAGTTATCGTATCAGGATCTTCGTACTTAGTACCATCAGGACCATACCATTCATCCGTTAAATTAGTGTATTTATGACGGACTGGAGTCGGTATAGACTCCAATGTTATTAAATAATATTCGTTACAACTCATGACAATAAGATTTAATGGTTACAACAATTGCATCTACAAACTGTCTTTACATAGCCAGCAGGAATAGCAGCCAGCGTCGTCCCTACGGCTATCGCCGGGTCAGTGCTTTCCATAACCGTCAGTGCCATCTTGTCTATGTCAAGATCGTTGTTGTAAACTATTTCTCCCTCTACGTAAATGCTGCCTGCATCAGAACCATAGCAGTCTTTTACCTGTCTTATATGACGTTGGGTAGCAGACGCAAAATCGCACTCGATACTCAACCATCCTACCGGTATCTGATCAATATTGGATCCAATATTGTAATCAGGATCGGTTGTTTTAAGGACCATATGCCTCAATTCCCTTGTATTTCCGTATCCGTCCATTGTTATATACGTCCGGATCTGAACCTTACCCCTTTCCGTCTTATAACAGTTTTCTACTATTTCTGTATCGGATGTAGTAGCATCAGGGAAATCACAAACAATACGCTGCCATCCTTCTTGTATTTTATTGAATGTGGCACCTCTTTGTATATCAGGATCGGTTGTTTCCATAACAATAAGATATTCGTCCCGGACTCCTATTATGCTATCTACCGACCTATATCCTCCAAGATGTATTTTACCACCAGGAGTTGTATAGCATTCATCTACGGACATGATATGCCTTTCCGTAAGATCAGGGAAGTCACATTCGGTTTTCGTCCATTCGTTAGGTATCTTATCTATTCTCGTCCACTGAGGATAAGCGACGTCCGTTGTCTTAACGATATAATAATACTGTTCCCTTACACCAAGAATAGCATCAATAGCTTGATAACCTTTTATATTGACCTTACCACCATCTGTCTTATAACATTCGTCCACTTCAACGATTTCCCGGTCTGTCATATCTGGAAAATCACATACCATCCTCACCCAATCTTCGGGTATGGAATCCAATACGGTCCCTACCTTAATATCAGGATCAGTTGACTGAAGGACAGTATAAACCTCTTCCCTGGATCCAAGAATATTATCTATGGCTATCAAGCCTTCTACCTGCACTTTCCCTTTTTTAGTAGTGTAACATTCAAGAACATAAGTTACATCTCGTTCTGTCATGTCAGGAAAGTCACAAACCATTCGAACCCAATTTTCTGGAATTAGCTTAAAAACATGCCCGGCAGGGAAATTATCGTCAGTTGACTGAATAACAGTATAGATAGATTCTCTAATGCTTATCTTATCATCTATGGCTTCCAATCCTTCTATTTCAACCTTACCATCCGGAGTCTTATAACATCTACTTACAAACGTAATATCACGTTCCGTCATATCAGGAAGATCGCAGTCGATCATAACCCATTCGTCCGGTATTTTAGCAAGAACCTTACCTACCGGATTATCCATGTCGGTACTGTCGGTAATTCTATGGGTTTCTTTAAGAACATCCATCTGGTCGTTGAGAAGATACCAACTCCATACTTCAACCTTTCCACCAGGTGTACGGTAACAAGTTTTGAAATCTTTGATAACTTTCTCAGCTATGTTAATCCACTCCCATTCGGTTGTAGCCGGAATACCAGAAACAGGGTGCTTCTTACCTTCTTCATCAAGATACCAATAACAGCCATTCAAGGATACAACTACCTGGTAGATCTTATCCCCTATTTTTATACCGGATTTGCTGTCATCTACCGGTTGGGAGGAACCCCATTTTCCAACTATGTTGGTTATTTTGTCAATGCCCCTACCAAAGGCACCGGCTAAAAAATCCACGCCATTCATGTTATGAAAAAATATTAAATTCAATAAAATCTATTACATTTCTTTATAAGTCTAGGAATGCACCTTATTAACAAAATACATTCGTAATCCTTACCGGGTTAAACAATAACCCTCTATCAATTATCCTACGAATTGATTCACAGGAATCACCGACTACTTTTCTCATAATGTTTAATGCTCCATTTACATCAGCATTAATGAGCTTTCCTACCGAGGATTGAAACAATCCTCGTTTTCTCCTTCTTCCTAAATAGTTTTCATGTTTCCCTATCTTCTCAAATGCAAGAGAATCACATTTCGAAGTATATGATTCTTCATGAATAACTATTTCAATACCAACTAATTCACATTTGTATTCTAAGTAACTAATCTCGCAAAAGGGATTTGTGTAAACTTCTGGTTATTCTTTTTACCCATATTTACATTTTGTTTCCATCCCTTGTTGTAGCCTACAATTAATTTTGTTATCTTGGAATCGATAAGTAAATTAACTATCTTTCTACTGATTTTATGAAAGACATCTTCTATGTACTGTTCTCTATCATAATATAATTTCTTTATTCGTCTTGTTGTTCCTTTTATCTTTTGTAAATCTTTGATACTATTTAATTTAGCAAGTGTTTTATTAAATAATTGATTGTGTGATTTAACAAATTTACCACTAAAAATGATAGTAAAATCCTCACTGACAATAGTCGCCAGATTGTCTATTCCTAAATCAATGGAAGCTATTTTCTCTTCTCTACCTTTAGATACTTCAGCATCTTTTACCTCATAAATGATTTCTATTTTATATCCACACGCTAACGGCTTTATTCTAACATGTTTGAAATTTTTTATCAAATCAGAGTACTTTTCATATTGAGGAATATCTATCGAAAGTTCCTTTGAAAGAACAATTTTCCCATCTTTAATCTTACAATTCTGATTCGTGTAATACATGTTAAACTCAGATCCTCTTTTCCTATAACTTGGAAGACCCGGTTTCCCTTTATACTTATTTGGATGTTTTTTGTAATCTTGGACCGATTTGTAGTAACCTTTAATGTTTTTATCAAGAATACGAAGAACTTGTTGTGAACATTGCGCTTTTAATAATTTGTAATTGATATTCCCATCCAAATTCTTAGTATTCTTCATGATAGTATCAAGTTCAAAATAGGATAACCACTTATCTTCATTGGAAAGTGTTTCTCTGAAAATATATAACGCCTGATTGTACAAGTTATTGCTAATCTTACACAAAGATGATATATTTTCATTTTGACCTATGTTGAACTTATATAATAATCTCATAATTTTTAATACATTAAATGTTATTTATTAATCATATGTCTAAGATACATATTCCATTCGTATTACAGAATAGAATCTATTATTTTTAATATTATTTTGTGCTATATGAAACTAACTTATTTCAAATTATTTTATTACAAAAAAGGGGTGGAGGACCAGCCTCCTCCCCCTTGGGATATATAGAAAAAAGGAAAATCAAATCTTGCATGGCTTGATATTTGCCGAAGCAGCTAACAAGTCCATAAGGTCTTGAATACCTTCGTGAGCGCCATACGGTACATGGAAGTGTACTGTAATATGATCATCAATTACCCTACCGAAGCCGTTAGAGTAACGTGCCGGCTTCAATGTTACTGAATAATCAGCATACGGAGCCAACAGGTCTAAGCGGGTTTCTTCGTTGGTAAACATACGTTCCATAAGTTCTTGATGAGTCTTACGGAAGTCGAAGAACATACGTTGTTCGCGTTCCTTATCAAGCAATTCAGCTCCAAGGTGAGTGCGCGGAGCCCAGTGCTGTTTGTATTCTGTGTGGATCGGGTTGAAGTACGTGCTGATAGCCTCACGTTGTTCATCCGGATAACCACCATTTACAGCAATACGAACAGATCCTTCCTGGAATGTCAGACGGTCAATCAAACAGTCAGACGGAGAAATCATATAATCTATACCACGGAACAAAATACCGCATTTGCAATTCTTAGGTAACGGATCGGCAATAATTGTACTATCACCAGCTACAGCACCCAAACGTTTCCAATTGCGTCCACGATAAGATTCTGGGGCTTTCGATACAAAGAAATCTTTGAAAATGTCATCACATTCGTCACAAACCATATTAGTTACGACCGTTGTTTTAAACTTGTGTTGACATCCACCAGGTGTACCATAATCTTCGATTGTCAGATACGGGAATGCCGCCTGTAATTCTGCTTTTGCACTACCACCACATTCATCATCCGGCAACGTGATTTCATAAGCTTCTTTCGAAATCTTACAAGAACCACATGCTTCCCAGCTAACAGTAGTAACAGTAGGATTACTACACATATCTGCTGTTTTAGCAACGAACGTTACTGTGGCTGTCGGATTAGTTTCTACAAATGCATCGATATCAGCCTTCGTCAGTTTCTTGCTTACGGCCACAGTGTACATACCTACTCCGCCATCTTGGGCTGCTGTTTTCTCGGCAGTGCTACTAACGGCATTCTTAATGCTTTCTACTACAGTAGACTGATCAACACCATCATCCTCTAACGTTACGGCATAGATCAAACCGCCATCTACCTTAGTATATCCTTCAGGACACTCTTCGCAGCCTTTCATAATAGAAGACAGCTTTTGAGTATAATCAGCAGGCTTACCGCCTTCTTTCATCACCTGATATTTAGATGTAGAAAGATGACGTCCAACTCTCTTAATGTCCAAACCAGGATAAGCGGCCTTAAGTTGAGCCAAAGCATAAGCATCGCCAGTATCACACATCTCCATACAATAGAAATTCATGTCTGTTTCTACCGGAGCTTTTTCCAATTCATCACAAGAATGTATAGGATGGATTTCAACAAAGTCACCTACCTTACCACCACCTGCAATAGGCTGATTCTTAATACGTTCTATTGTTTTCAAGATAGCGGCCAAAATATCAACATCTTCGCAAGGATCACATTCTGAGCACATATCCTCACGACCTGGACAGTTTTCGAAAATAATGTAATCATCGATATTCACCTCACCCATCGGATAACCACGAAGCTCGAACAAACGTCCTGTCAGCTTAATATGGATAGGAATACGATCGCCTTTTCTTGCTGTAATAGCGGTATTGTCGTCAATTCCGTTATAACCGAAAATAACTTCATCTACTTTAATTTCTTTGCTCTTCGGAGCAGAAGCATACACTTCTATAATTTCATCAATAGCAAACGTAGGTGTAGAGAATGATTTATCATCAGATACACGGTCGTTCACCATCTCATTACGTCCGATTCTGATCTGGAAACGTTGTTCGTCCTTACGATAACCCTTCAAATCAGTCAATGCTTTCAAACCATCTTTAGTTTGCTCACCATCCAAATCATAGATAGCGATCTGACCTTCTTGAAGCAACAAAGAATCTACGTCCGCCAACTTAGCGTGCGGAGGACAGATAATATGTCTGTCATACGGTTTATGGATAGCCATAGCCTTATAATGTTTTAAAATTAATATTCTGTTATCTGCATCAAAAATAATGATAGTCATATAAGCAACAAAAACGATTAGAGATTAATTAATTTCTAATCGTTTTTGATAATATTTAATTCAATACATGTCTTCCTTCTGTCACAAAGGAGATTGGACGTTGTTTGAATCTATTTGATAACGTCCGTATTCGCTTTCATTCAAAGCAAATTGCTTTTCAATCATGTTAAGGATAATACCAATTAATTTGTCATCTAATTCAGGATCTATATCAGTTGAATTAGAACCATCGGATTTAACATACCCTTCAATGTCAACTTCCTTCGGATATCGGTAATACGTAAGATAAACGGTGTCTACATCAAAACCAGACTTGTACACCCTTACCGAATCTTCGCCTATAGTGTAGAACGTTTCCCTAAAATCAAAATCAGGTTTGTTAAAAAAGTCGGCAAGAAGCTCATGCGGGTTTTCGTTCTTAGCCTCCCACATGGTAAAATCAGTGACCGTGCATTCACCTTTGGTAAATACGCCTGATATGTTTGAAAAAGAAAAGAAATCAGAAGGCAATGAAAACAAAGTGCTTTCCGGATTATCTTTATCTCCTTTCTCGTCAAGTTCTTTTGAATACACAACCAACTTTTGGATATAACGTATATCCTCTTCGTTTTTCTTATCAAGGATATAACGAACAAGGCGGTTTTGTTCGTCATTAAAAAGCTGAACAAAACGTGCCTTGTCAAGTTTTATACCACCGTTGGTCATGTTTTCTTCAGCCTTCTGTAAGGCCCGAAGATAACAATCAACAATTCTCATAAATTATTCTTTTTTATCAGCGTATTGATCAATATCAAAGCCTTTTTCGTCTTCCTTTTTCTTCTTGTCAGACTTAGCTCCTTCTATTTTCTTATGCTTGTTCTTTAAAGTATTATACGCTTCCAGAACACGTGACTTGGTTTCTAACATCGACTTATTGGAAGCAAGAGCCATAGACGCAGAGATGGCGTCGGCGCCCAGGAGCTCGCCATTCAGATACAGTCCGTCAGTATTGATAGTGACAGCCAGCCCCTCAATCATTTCCCTGATCATACGATGGAGTTTAATGACTTGCATTCCTTCGGAAGATTCATCATCAGACAAGAACCTTGAGCTTGCTTCTTTATACATGTCAACGTTCGTATTCTTGGCATCAATCCAATTAGTGAATATGTATTGAACCATGCTCTGATCAAGCTCTACGCTATATATGATGTCAAGATACAAAAGCAGATCGTAAATGCTTTTCCTTTCAGCCTCGGAGCCTTTCAGCTTGTTCATGAACTCATATAAAATATCAGCCTTGTCAATCTGACGTTGTTTCCTGATATCTACGGCCGTAGTCTTGTCTTCTACACAATAATAAGATTCGACATACATCGGATTACCGTCTTCCTCTTTAGGAGTAAGAGACTTGGATAAAATAGCTATATACAGCTCAAATAAATCACGAACGTCATTAGTGTAGAACAAACGACCATCATACAAGTCAATTCTGTAAGAATCCCAGAAATCGAAGTTCTTTTGGTCCAGGTCCTCATTGACAGTCTCTTCAAACGGATACCGAATATTCTTAATACGCATATCCATTTCGGCTTTCTTGTCTTCAAGTGAGTAACCTTTATAACATGCTGAATTGATGAAGAAACCGGTATCATACACCCTAAGATCCTTATCCCATCCACAACAAGATACTGTCTTATTTCCGGGGAAAGGAGTCTTGGAAATACCTCTTTCCTGATATCCGGAAGGAGCTTCTTCATCCATCTTACCTGTTATAACATAAATAGAGTCGGAATATATCTTCATTCCTCCTACGGTAGCCAGCAGTTTCTTGGACTCATGGCTTTCTTCAAAAATCTTTTTTCCCATTTTTATATATCCTTAAAAAACAAAATTTGCGGCCGGTTTTAAATCCGACCGCAAGTTAATACTAAAAGTTATGATCACAAAGAACTCGGTAACAATTCAATTGTTACGAACCGGCTGGTATCTTTTACCCAACAAGCCGATACAGAGTGGCACCAGAATTGTTCTGACATACGAGGATGGCTGGATACAATTTCTTGAGCCGATACTCTGGATGACCATCTACCTTGTTCGTAACCCCACCACATAGAACCGATATCAGGCTTAACGTAGAATACATTGCTGTTGATATTACCAATACGAGCTTCGGATGAAGCAGGGATGCCGGCGAATGCGTTAGAGTATTCAGGAGCGGTCAAGTCTTCCATAATACAAGAATATGATGTGATAGGAGTCATGCCGTCTACCAACTGGCTTCTATCTACCATATCAACGTAATCCAAAGAAGGTTCGTGTTCTACAATGACCTTACCAATACCCGGAATAGTAACACCCTTGATCTTTACAGTTCCTAATTCAAGAGCATCGTTTGATCCTGTTACCGGATTATTGATAATACGTTCTGTACCCATAAGCGGAGCCAAGGCACCCAATTGAGAGAAGAACTCATCACGGAAGATTTCAACGATGTTCTTGTAAGCCATAGCGCCTACCTTGAATTTCATTACACGATTTTCAATCGGCATATCGCTACGACCACGGAAAATATAGTCAGCAGCAGCCAGGAAGTGTTCGCGCTTGATACCACCCGGACGAGCATATGAGATAACGAAACCACGGCGAAGTTGATGGTACAGACCTTCATTTTTCATCAAAACACCATTATGACCCTTAACTCTACCTCCACGCATGAACATAAGTTCGTATGCTTCCATCTTAGCCAATTCAGCCAAACAGAACAGAGATACTGTATTGGCTACACGAGCTGTACGCATATCAATGCTTCCATCACCAAGACGAGAACCGATAATGGCATAACTTGCATCACCTCCTCTGATTTCAGAAAGCTGACGAACTTTCTGGTAAGCCTTGTCGATGAAATTCTGCGTACGTTCGTCCGCATAAGCCAAAGACTTAATACCAGCGTACATAGTCGTTTCACCTTCAACACCACGGTGTCCACCAAGCGTAAATTCACAAGTCATAGAACCGGCCTTAGAAGCACCTCCTACACCAGAGAACTGAGTAGAGAACTCACCAAGAACGTTTGTTACCTTCCAGTATTTAATACCGGCACGAAGCATGTCTTTCGGGAAGTATTTAGCACGAGAACGACCCCACAGCTTACACCAATATCTCCAGTTTTCACCTTCTTGTTTCGGAGGGCGCTCTGTAGAGATAAGAGCCTGGCAACCGTTAATCACATCGTAAGTAATAACATCTCCTTGTTTGAATTGTGCATTCAACACAATTTCGAAGAAGCTTTCATCAATACCAGGTTTTGCATATTTCAAAGACGTGTCTTCTACTGTAACCACCTCATACGTTTCTGATACCGGAAGATCATAACGGAATGAACCATTGATACCATTTACGGTAATAGTAGCATCCTGTTTGATCATACCCATATACATAGGCAGAGGATAGTTTGTAATATTAGAAAACAACTCAAGCATACCCAGATGGTTCTTATCCGGATCTTCGTAGTACCAATCTTCTAAAGAGCTAAGATCGTGCTCTACGATACTTTGCTTAACGACTTTAGCGTCGGTATATCCAATCACCGTGTCACCATTCATGGTGGCCGGGAAATTTTTTGTTAAAAGTACATTAGCCATGAACGAAAAAACTTTTTAATCTTTTTTAATCTATACTAATTTCATCGAACTTCACACCTTGAACTTGATCACCTTTATCATCTACCGGAGCTACCCTCTTGTCTTTATTTGTGTGGCTGATGAGCTTATAAATCTTCTTTTTCTCATCAACTACAGCTTGATTTGACTTCTGTTTTATGAACTCTCCTGGATTCATAAGAAACATAATCAAATCTGGCGCTTCTTCCGGATTCATCATCATCTCCCTTACCCTATTAAAAGCTTTGGTAATTCCGGGATTCGATTCAGAAGGTTTTAGGGCAAAATCAAGAGCTTTAGATACCATAGTGTCATTTAGCTGATATTTCGCCTGAATAGAGGACTTAAGATCTTTTTTATATCTCCTAAAATCCTCTGCGTCCTTTGCCTTCTTGTCGGCAGCCTCTTTGGTACGTTGCTGAATAATATCATCCATTCTCTTATCAAGCTCAGCCTTATACTTTATAGCTTTTGCTTCAACATACTCTTCCCCTTTATTAATGATGCCTTTGAAAAACTCATCTGCTTCATCTTTGGGCAACCCAAGAAGATCAACATAATGGCGAACGATCTTTATCTGATCTGCTTTGTTTTCAATATCAAGCTTTTCTATAGGAGCAACATTCGTATCATACTGCTTAAGAATATCAACGATATTGGCGCCTGCCTTATCAGCCTGAATAAGCTTCTTAGTAATATCAGAAACAGAAGTAACATCTATCTTATCTTTAATAATATCCTCTTTCTGACTTTCGAAAATAGTAGACAGTATGTCACACAATGAATCTTCTTTACTAAAATCAAGATCATTAATAGTAAGCTCTTCGCCATTTTCACCGCTAAATACCACATCTTTCAAATCAGGAATAATACCTCTTGAAGAAAGGGTATCCAATACTTTTCTGTAATTGGCAACCGGAACATCTACCATATTCTTATTGCTATCAACTACACCATCTCCTCCTTTTTCATCCACTTTGGGATCAGGAGTAGGATCAACAACCGGATCTTCTTTAATATGAGAACCTTCTTCTATAGGCTTCTCATCTTTATTATCCGGTTCATTACCATTAATAGGCAGAATATCTTCTTCCCTATTATAAACATCATCAACTGGACCAAGACTAAAAATATCGTCCAATTCTACTATTCCATTTTTATCTATCTTTCCCATAGTGCAAAAATATTTAAATGTCTATATTACAGGTAAAAAACTTATAAGTGTTTAATCTTCACTAAAAATTAAATATCCCCAAATTTTATTAGAGATTTTCTAATGAAATTTGGGGATATTTAATCCTTAATTTTTATTGATTCCTGCTACATACCTTTTAGTAGCATCTTCCCTTGCCCTCTGAGCAAGTTCTTTGGATTTTAATTTTAACTCTTCCATTTTTATTTTCATTTCATCATCATGAAGTTTGGAATCGTTTTCAATTTTATTATCTTCTATCCTTTCTTTGCTTTCTATATCAGCTTGCCTTACGGCCTGATCTGAAACAGAAGCCAGGAAATTGAGAGAGGTGGCGTCGCTCTTGGCGTCTGCTGCCCTGCCTGCCGCCTGAATCTTCTCTTGAAGTATCCTGTATTGACCCCTCTTGTCCTCCAAAGCAAGTTCATGCTGACGTTGCTTATCCTTCTCAGCAGCTTCAGCTTGTATCTGTTGTTGATTAAGCTGCATCTGATTCTGTTGCTGCTGTTGTATCTGCCGCTCGTTATACGCACGAGTATTTCTTGCATTCTGAATCAGCTCTACCATAGAATCTGATGTAAATATAGAAGCAAGATCATAAATATCTCCACCAGCAGTATTCAATTGCAACATAAAAGTTTTAAATTTCTCAAGCTCATCCCTTTTCTTGGAATTAGACAATGCCTGCACCCCAAGATGCCTTAAACTAAGACCATCTGTACCTATGGATAAAAATGCTCTGGTTAAATCACTTTTTGTGTACATTACAGAAATATCTTTTCCTTCTTCTTGGCATTGTTGAGCTACAGCAAGATGGAGATCCAAAGCACGCTTCTTAAAATAACCGAAATTATCGAAGTATATCTGTGTTTGTAACATAGATGCCGTAACTCCTTGCTGAACTCCTGTAGCAGTCTCATACCTGTTAGGACCGTTAATTACTTGAGGCGTGATACCAACCATTTCAAAACATTTCATCCTCGACCATTCAGCAAGTTCCATTCTTGTTTTAAGTTGCTCCGTCTGGGACAAATCATAGACCGCAAACTGGTTGAAAGGAACACCACCTTTCGTGTTTTGAGATGAGGTATCTAATGTAAGAGCACCTACAGACTTAGCTACATCAAGAAGGTTTGCCCATATATCAGCCACATCTTCACCCAAATCCTTATATTCACTTGGAATCAAATTAATATCCCCTAAGAAGAATTTACCGATCTCCTTTTCAAGAATATTGTTGATCTGGTTTATGGAGAAATTATAAAATATTTGATACGGCTGAATCCTGTTCACCATAGAAGTACCAATATATCCGGCAACCGGTAGAACAAAGTCATAGATATTGCTATCTCCTTTTATCTGGTGATCGATAGGCTCGCCATCCAGATACAGGTTGTCCTGAGCAAGAGCCCCTCCGCTGATTTTAACCCCGTACCTTACCTGTGGAACGTAATCTACGAAATAAGTATTAATCTCCGGATCCTCCATTCCTTTACTCATGGTTCTGGTAATTTTCTTAATACCATTTTCCTGTAAAAAATCTTGAAGAAGCTCGTCAGTTACCATTTCGGTAGTCACTAATCCAGTCTCAGTTTGGTAGGTAATTACATACACCTGGGCAGGAGATACCCAGTATGATTCAGTTACCTGATATAAATCACTACGAACATGTTCGTCACTTAAACTCTGGGCACGATTATAATAATTACCATGCTCTAAATTTGGCATGAATCTGGTCCTATGATATTCATTACCATTACTATCATATCCGGTATATGTGCCGGCTGGAATACCATAATAATCCTCATAAGCTTTTATAGAAGCATAATCATTATATCCTTTCCAAGGTATTACCTTATTCTGATATAACATCCCTACGCTCGCCGATTTGGATAAACTTACATAGCTTCCATTATCACCATTATTATAAGTACCATTGAAATTATCAGCACCTCCTATAAGCTTTTGCTTGTCTTTTGCCGTAAGAAGATGCCCCCACCTTACTATAATATCATTGGCAGTATAATAATGGACACGACCAATATAATCACCATATTGAGGATACTTACTATCTAACGTCTTCGAATAAAATGTATTCAACGGAGACCATCTCTCCGGCTTATAATAGTCGTATCCTACATGATAATTCCTAAAGCAACGACCGGTAAGAAGATAGTCAATGAAATTCTCAGTATCTATCTCATCCATGTAAAAACGCCCCCTGTCCGCCTCAAGTGTATGAGAACCCCATATAACCTCGGCAGTCTTCCATTTTGTATTCATGAAATTCTCTATCTCAGGAGGAGTCATAGACGTTTTCACCTCTTGTATCTGTTGAGCATAAGCCTGCTTCTCTTCTTCGTTAGCAAAATTATTATAATCCGGATCCAATCCTCTATTTAATAACTCTTGCCTAACCCTTCTGTCCAATTCCTCCTTAATGTAATTATGAAGAAGATTCTCCTTCGTGGCAGAATACTGATTCACTTCAGATTCGTCCAATCCAACTACATTATACTTGTCAGAAAGGTTGCCCAGCCATCCTACAAAAGCGTTTACGATCGTACCTATTATATCATAATGACGTAAGAATGATGGAATATTTACATTGTCCCTTATAGACTGAACATCCTTAAGATAAGGAATTACATCTTTCAGCTCCATAAATGACAGCTTTCCTTCCATCATCCTGTAAAAATCTTTGAACTTTTGGTTCTCATCAAGCTGCTTCAAACCAATCAATTCAAGAGAATCCATAGTAGCTTTAAACCACTCCTTGGTTTTTCTCTTGGTAGGTATCGCCTGTACCGGCAAACCTGAAAATACTCCTCTGGCTGGAAAAGCCTGATCTCTATTGAAATATTCCATCCTATTATCCTATTTTTCACAAAGATAAGGAATTTGTTCTCGTCACCTCATTTTATACGGGTTATGTCTTCTTACCGTAAATCCTTTAACCTGTTCCATCTTCTTACGTTCCCTCTTCTTTTGATTCTCCTTCTGAGTCGTACTTTTAGGCATGTAACCCATATCATCATAATACTTAGCCAGAAGAAGAGCGTGGCCAAAGGCTATGATACGGTCAGTGTTGACCCCAGGGCCAAAGGCTATGATTTCATCAAGAAGCTCTATATCAGGAATACGGTAAATGCCCTTCTGTGTTATTTCATTACCATCATCATCATACCCAACAACAACATCCTCCCAACAATATTGAATAACGGTATTGAAAAGCATGCGCTGGTTTGGAACCGTAGGAGCCAAACCGAGCTTGTTGTTCTGACGGGCGCCAGCACGGATAATCTTACCGGCAAGACGTTCACCGTCTTCCAACAACATAAGTTGCTTATTTCGTCTCGTAAGATAAAATTCATACATTCGGTCAGCATTCTCCATAAGGCACTTGGCTCCATACGCCTCTTGAAGTATTTCACAATTCCGACAAAAATCATCTGATGATGGAGGTCTTGATGCATGAGAAGCAACAATACAGTACGCAAATGGGTCATTTATTTTCACGTATCTTTTAAGAACATAAAAGACACCAACAGAATCCGTATCCGCCTTATCCGCCTTGTATGGGTCAAGCGATGAGACATAAGTATTATCAAAAACACCTCCTTCTTCTGGAGGATCCTCGTATATAACAACAGGAGCATCTATGTTACCACCTTGAAACGGATAATCAGCCAATTGTTTGTCACTAAAATGATACCCCATTTTCATGCCATCTGTCTGATAAATATCCACTATCTTTCCAGGCCTACCTTCTTCAAGAAGACGGCTTTTATGCTTCAACGCATCTTCTACAGGGAACCTATTTACATTCGTATTAAGAAAACAATCATCTATAGACAAAGGGAATGCCATTCGTTCCTGGACGTATAAAGCTCTATCCTTTTTGACAAGTTCGTCAAGACGTGATTTTATTATTCCAGTATTTTTATCAAAGTCTGAAACTTTTATCTTTATCTTTTTAAGACCTGGAGCCTTCTCTACTCCAAGATACTTATCAAGAGTAGTCTCTTTCTTTTCATACGCATGAGACATCTGAGCTGGAACAAAACACCCTGATTTACATATACGCCATGTTGGTTTTGTAACTCTCTTATTTAGAATATCATAATTCATTATAATAAATCCATATTCGTCCGGAGAGTTCATGATTTTCTGGGCATCTTGAGACTTTTCTACATTACCGCCAGTTCCCGACATCAAACAAACGCCCCTCATTCTACCATGCATCATATGAGCCGGTCTACCGGCAAGCCATGCTCCAAGCACCGGAAATTTACCTACCTCATCATATATAGACGTATATGGAGTTCCACCTGCGGTCTTCAATGATCCTCGTGTCTTTCCATCATCAACGTTGGTGATTCTTATTCTGGCATGAACATCACGTTGATTATTGATGCTTCTTGTACCTAAAATAACTTCTTTAGTCCAGTCATTACCCGTCCTGTTTATAGTAAGATAAGGAGGAAGATTATCAAGTCCAAACTCAAGATACTCTCCCATATTGGCAAGGTCTTCTTTACTTGCTCCAATAACATTATGCGTCAAATTGTATGTCATTGTAGCATTACGAGCCAGAAGGGAGCTCATTATAGCCGTATTGTGAGTAACGACGTAATTGGTGGTCAAAAATAAATGAGAATCATTATCAACGGTTATACAGGTGGCATGTTCCTTTCCGTATATTGATATGGATCTTATTTTTAATTCCTTACGATTCCTTGATAGTATAAGTTTATTACCATCTAATTTAGCATACCAACCTGAAGCCCAAAACATACGTTGTACAAAATTTATGACATCCATGTCAATATGATACAACATAAGCTCTTCTTCTCCGGTTACTACGTTTCTGAAAGAACGAATGAAGTTTTCTATGAAATCTTTTTTTTGATCTATGGACGATCTTAGAAATTTCTTACAAACGTATTTATCAAAAAACATATCCCCTCCATAGCCACCGAGATAAGCCGCCAGCATAGAGGCGTAGGCCGACGGCGGAACCGGCAGCTTTGCCGTAGGGTAGTTCAGGGCCTCACCTACTGGAATAGACATACTCTTATAATCTAATCCAGCTATAGCCTTAAGACTCCTAACATACCATTTACCTCCATGATTAACACGCCATTGATGATTTCCACAACAAATAACATTACGACCGTCTTCGAATACGACTCTGTAGGTGGTTACTTTCCCTTGAGGGTAGACACCTACGACCTCGACCAGATTCCCTTTATCGTCATATATCTTATCCCCTACAACGATATTCCCTATCATCTTCTCCCGGTCCTCAAGATAAAGTATCTCAGAGTCAAGAAGAGCTTTTCCAAAACGACGGCAACCGAACATGAATATTCCTTTATTCTCTTCTTCCGCCTGCTTTAGAAATTCGGCAAACATCCATTCATTATCACGAAGCTGTGAATTTCCTGGAATACGATCTTCTCCTACGTCAATCATCATCTTCCAGAAATTAATATGCCAGTATAGCCAAGGATGGATAAATACCCCATTTATGGTAACGCCATTAAGGAGTTTCATAGCCTCATTCTCCCAGAATTGCTTGACATCATTGTCTTGCTCTTCATAAGAATACAGGTCATTCCATAACGGGATATCGTTACCCATATTGATATAAAGTTCCTTGCTGTTTAAATTCATCACATAAAAAATTAAATGAGCTTACTTTTAGCTTCATTCTTCACAAAAGACTGAATACCGGATACTGTTTGACCTCCTTTTAGGCTCTTCTTGTTTTTGGCAGCCTCAAGCTGATTATAGACATCCATTATCCCACACATATTAATATAAGATTCAGTCCACTGCATTAAGCTATCAGACAAACTCTTTTGAAACCTAAATTCCTTCTCCCTCTTATCAGAATCCTCTATTTTATCCCAAGGGTTGTCAGATAGATAACGTTCAGCCTTATCTATCTGATCTCTTAGTACAATGAGTTTCCGATCTACGTAAGAAACATCCTCATTTGTCGGCTTTCTTGCTTTCATTGTTGATAATTTTTAGAAAAGCCTCATATTGGGACTTAAGCATATTAAACCTATCTTCCAAAGAAGAAGGATCAACCCTATACTTACACATATTTTTAATACCTTCTTTCACTGATTCATCCTTGAACATAATAGAATCTGTATTATGATCAACATACATAACAAAATCAGATTCTCCATTATTTACTATCCTATCAAGAACTTTCCTGCTATCATCATCTATATTAAGATTATGACCAGCATTTATAGACAATCTATATACTGTACCTATGGAAGAAGCAACTTTTACCATCTCTTGTTGACATAAGTTAGTCATAAAAGACTTCTCCTCTAAATCTATAAAATCATCTAACTCTATCTTATCTTCTTCCTCTTTCTTCCTAAGTATATCTTTTGTAATATCCTCCATCTCTTCACCTACTTTATCTTGCTCAGACAAAATATGATTATAGTAAGAGATAAGATGCTTTATATCTGAATCAAAATCAATCGTCCTCATTATCAATAACTTTTTTGTCGTAAATAATTACATCAATTGCCTCCATAGATAAATTATAATCCGCTTCCTCAAAAATCTCATTATCAGTTAAAGTTCTTAAAAAAGATACAGATATACCTCTCTTCTTAGCAAATGACCTAAGCACTGCATAAAGCAAATCACCAGCAGAATAATCTGGAAGATCATCACAATATGCCTGCAACATGGAAAATAAGGATTTCCTTTTATCCTCGCATTGTAAATGCCTTGCTTTGCTATATCCTACCATAACACTCTTAACTTTTTTGAATTATAATGCCTTCAAAATTAAACGGAATCTTTTCCTCTTCTTGTGATCCATCTTTTTGATAGTGAACAGTCATATGTTTTACGAATCTTCCTATTCCAAATCCTGCTGTATGTATCTCCATATCGAATTTGAAATGACGGGAGTCAATGATATTCAAATTAGAAGAAGTACAGCCACAAGATGTCTCTGATGCTGTTATCTTAATATCATGCTTTGACTCAAGAACGAATGAAAATTTTATGCTGTTCCCTTTTTCTACCGGTTCAAAAATGATTTCAAATGATTTACCGTCTTTAGATAAGTCAATATTATATTTCTTGTCATCTGTAGAAATAACATTAAATTCATCAGAATCCATTGTAATAAGCTCTAACCTGTTCCATCTTGACTTCTCATCATAAAAATCAATAGAATACTGCCGGTCCATCCACGAAGGACGAGGAAGTCCCTCCCCAAGCGCACACTCTTCCGTCTTGCTCCAGGCCTTTTGCTTGATGAAGCACGTACATACCGAACAACGATTTTTACCTATTTTCTTACTTACGTATAAAGAAAGAGGCAACATAGAGTTAGGAACGTTCTTGGTATTGTATTTACATCCTTCACACTTTTCAAGACGTTCTTTGTACCAATCAGGATAATCTTCTTTTTTTCTTGGAAGTTTTTTTAATATCGTATCCATAAAAGCATCGTATATAACTTCCGCTTGCAAAATCTTTTTCATTTTATTATCTATTAAATTCCTGTTCTTGAATATTTTGTATTTCACTAAGACTATGACCCTTACGAGATTTAAAGATAGATAATTTGTTGTGTTTTATCAACATATCCCCACTTTTTATCTCACCTGAATCATAAGCATCCTTTATCATCCTTATCTTAATATCAAGGCACTGAAGCTCCTTTTCCTGATACTTGGATAATTTTTCTACCTTGGATTTAAGACGCTCAAGATTATGTTTGCGCCTCTCCATCTCATGAAGGTTACAAACCATATCACCTACATACGGGACAGACACAGACACGTTATCAGTGTACGTACATAAGTTATTGGCATAAGAAATACTGGCCCTGAAAACGTCCCGTATTTGATTTCGATCGTAAACGCCTCCAGTTTTCTTCATCACATCATCTATAATATGTGACTCAAATGATATAGGGAAATTATTCTTCGGCATTAGAATCAAAAGTTTTCTTTCTGTAAAATAAAGAAACCAACGCACATTGATCCCTGGAACCTTCCAATACAAAAAGACGGCGCATGTTCTCTATATCCGGACACAAACACCTGGTCCTGTAATTCCCCTCCCTGTCAATCAATATACCTCTTTTCTTCATCTCCGTATCCAAAACCGATACATATTGAAGATCGGTACTGAAACAATGAGAAAACTTCTTCTTGGTATCATAAGAATACCCAAACACAAAATAATAAGCAAGAAGATTTAAATGTCTTGCGTCTATAACATTCTTCTCATTGCCTGAAGCCATAAGATACCCGTTATAAAACAGAAGTATCTTCTTAGCCATATCCACTGTGTCGGAATAAGGCACTAAAAGCCTATAGGCTCTATTACTAACATCTTTATTATCACACTCTTTCATCCGATTATAGTTTTGATACAAAGATAAGGATTAAGAATTTATAAATATAAAATTAACGTATTTTATGACAATGGATTCAGAATTTGCCCCTATATTTGCACTGTAACATTAAAAAAAATGAGACCTTATTATTGGATATTCATTATTTGTTTCTATATTTGCGGTACGTTACAGATATGAGAAGCATGAGAAACAAATTATGATAAAAAAAATATTACTTGTCTTATCATCGTTTGTTCTTATGTTCTTCAAATCTGTAACGGGGTTTTGGGATTTTCCGAACGAAAAAAAGACATGAATCGGATGGATATCCCCAAAAATCCATCCGATTTTTTTTGTTACAGATTATGAAGTTACAGTTAAATAGAAATATAAACATAAGTCTTAGACTTTTGGAGCAGTGGTCAGATGATCCGCTATTCATGGAACTGTATGCTTTATACTGTATGATAAAAATCTCCTTCCGGGATTCGAGAATAAGATTCAAAAACCAGAAAGACCTTCTTCACAAACTTGGAATCGGGTATTCGAAGTTCAAGAACATGACAGGACATCCGATGTTCGATGAGCTGTTCCGTATGACGGATAGTACGTTCGTTGCAAGAAGATATAGGGTTAATGGTGTACAACTTACTCTCGGATGTGGGAAAGTGAATATTCCAAAGAATAGGATTTTAATTAAGATAAAGAAAAATGAAATAACAAACCATGAAAAAGTCCTTGACAGGATAAGAGAAGCGATGTTTGTTAATTTAGTCAGAAACAACGAATCTGTACTGAACAGTGGAGAGCCAAACTCTCAGGCTGAGGTCGTAGACGGAAGCCACTCGTATTATGGATTAATTGATTCGACGATAAGTAACAAAACAATTGCATTGTATTTGAATGTAGGACTAACAAAAGAGAAAGAGATTGTCAGTATGGCGATACAAGACAAGCTTGTAAAAAGGTTCGAAAACATACAATTTATAACATACGTAGATAATCCTCGTGCTTATATTGAAGCAAATGAACATAACTACCCAATAGGTAAGCTGATTCCGGTATATAGACACGGGGCCGTTTTCTGGCAAATAGCAAATACCTGGACCTTATATAAGAAAGGAGCAACAAACAGATGGTATTTTGGAGAAAAGGATATAGAGAAAGAGGAAAAAGAAAAAGTGAGTAAGAAAAACGATTTCAATTTCTTCTTAAAAGACAACACTCATATCCTTAATTTCTTGAACGCCGAAGAAGTTGTTTCCGAAGATGGCGAAATCCTTGGCATAGATCGTAAAAAGACAAAAGAAGAAGAAGCAAGGTCATTAGCTTCTATTATGGCTAAAGAAGCGCACAAAAACTTCTGGGACGGATACGAGCAAAGTACACAAAACCAGATTGTAAGAAAATACTATCGCGCTATCATAGCAGAAGATAAGAAGCGTAGAATGGACATGTTCTTAAACTGTCTTAAACAATCATACGACAAGGTTAGTGGATGGAGCCAGGAGAAGATAGCCACCGTAAAATCCGGCATGGCTGAGGCTGAAGCCTGCTGTGCTGAGGTGGGGACGTCCGTCGCTGGGGTCTGCGGTAGGATAAGTAGGAGAATGAAATCATACAATAATACCGTAGCTGACAAAAAGGCAGATTTTAATGAGGTACGGGATATGTATGCTGAGTTCGCCGGCGAGATGGCTAAAGCGGTTGGTTCGGTAAACGAAGACATTTATACGTATGTTAAGGCAAAACAGTTTAAGGAGAAGATAGAAAACATGGATATAACGATCCGATCACGATCGAACAATAACACAACAGATAATGATACAGAATTAGATGGAGAATCTATATTCAAGGATATACCATTTGAAGAATTATCATTCTGTAATGATACCTATCTTTATCCTATATCTCATTATTCATCATTTCAATGATTGATGCTTGAGAGAGGGGCTGTTATTAGTGGTCGCAGACAGAGCCGAAAAACGATAATCTCGTAGAGTATTGACGGAAATGACCGTTAGCCACTATTATGCCCTAATTGTATTCGCGTGAAACACTATTACGATCTGCTATAAAGCCACTTATTTGGATTATTATCTCTTTTTAATTATGATTAATGTATTTTATGTTTTTGATTTTATTTTATTTTAATACTTTTGTTTTGTAAAACAAAATCAGAAAAAATATGGCGATTAGTTACGACAAAAAAATCATGGAGTGTGTTCTTCGTTCAGTTATGTCCGAAGGTAATGTCGCACAAGGAAAGGCTATTAAGTCTATTTGTAAGTCACCTAAACCGTTGTTTATTACCGGGAAAGGAGGTAGTGGGAAAACAACGTTCCTTAAACGTATCATACCGGCATTAAAAAATGCGGTTGTTGTAGCCCCTACGGGCATTGCTGCTGTTAATGCAGGAGGTCAAACCATTCATTCATTTTTCAGAATCGGAATGCAGCCATATATACCTGAAATACGGAAAGGTGCGTTTATGGATAACTGCGAATATAAATTCAACGGAGGCTCGGAAAAGATTGTACAGAATATAAAGTATCTTATCATAGACGAGATTTCTATGGTTCGCCCTGATCTACTTGATAATGTAGCCGACATCCTTCGTCATGCAAGAGGAGACAAGGATCCGTTTGGCGGAGTGAAGCTTATTATGGTAGGTGATTTATTTCAACTTCCGCCGGTAATTAAGGAGGATTTTTTTAGAGAAATATACGATACATCTTACTTCTTTAGTTCCAAGTCTCTTATGGCTTCAGGAATGGAAATGGTTTCTTTTGAAAAAATATATCGTCAGAAAGATGAGAAGTTTATCAGTATTCTTAATAAGGTACGTGAAGGAGAAATGGATGACGATGTATTTGATATTATAAATAGCAGATGTATTCAGTCTAATAATAACGAAGGATATGTTGAAATTGTTACTACCAATGCCAAAGCTACGGCTATTAACGAAATGAGAATATCATCTTTACCTGGTTCTTTAAGAAAATTTGAAGCTGTTATAAACGGTGATTATCCTAAAGATGCTCCGGTTGAAAAAACTCTTTTCTTAAAAGAAGGATCCAGAGTGATGATAACCAGAAACGGAGGAGAGTATGTCAATGGATCTCTTGGTACTGTATTATCTATAAAAAAAGGAGAGATTGAGGTAGTTCTTGATAAACCAAAAGATGAGGAACATACTAAGGTTGTTATAACACCATGTTCGTTTGATAAAGTAAAATACGTAAGGAATGGATATAAGATAGAATCTGAAGTAGTAGGATCTATTGTTCAGTATCCTATAAAAATAGGTTATTCTATCACAATCCATAAAGCCCAAGGCCTGACATTGGATGCGGCTATGATGGACGTATCTAATTCTTTTGAAACAGGACAGCTATATACGGCTCTTTCAAGAGTAAAGTCTCTTGATGGATTATATCTTCGTCAACCTATTCCTAAGACGGTAAAAACCAGCGATCAGGTGGTGATAAATTTCTATAAAAGGACTCTTGGTAATGGAGGTATTGTGAAACCTGTTCCAATGGAAGAGCTTGAAAAGTCAATGATTAATTTGTCAACCGGATCTGAAATAGATTTTGCAGAATTTAATTTATAAATATATATAACATGTCGAGAGTTGATAAAATATTTCAAGACAATTTGGCTCTTATAATGAGCCAGCCGTGGGAAGAGGTAAAGCGTCCGGTCTACGGTGACGGGACAGGCGTCAAGGTGAAGCGTATCCTACAAGTATGTAACCAGTACGATCTTCGTCGGGAATTTCCTCTTGGTTCACTTAGACCTACTAATCTTAAAAACTCCATAAAAGAAATATTGTGGATTTGGCAAAAAAGATCGGTAGATATCAAAGATCTTGGTCTTCATATATGGGATCAGTGGGCTGATGATAATGGAAAGATCGAAGGATGTTATGGAGATATGGTGAACAGACATGTTTATATGGGAACCGGAAAAGCTCCAGAGGGTATGACAGATATCCATGATGGTCTTTACGGTTTTCTTAACCAAACAGACTTCATTCTTTGGTCACTCAAGAATGATCGTTCGTCAAGAAGAATAGTAGCATCTATGTTCGATCCTGAAACCAATAGTCTTAAGCCTCTTCAAGAATGCGCGTTCCAGATCAATTTATCTGTTAAAGGGGATGAGTTGTATATGACGCTTTATCAGCGCAGCCAGGATGCTATTGTTGCCGGTCTATGGAACGTAGCACAGTACGCGGCGTTGATGATGATGTTTGCTCATGACGCCGGGTTAAAACCTGCTGTTTTCACTCATTTCATCCAAGATATGCATGTGTATGACCGGCACGAAGAACAGGCTAACGAACTTCTTCGTCGTTCTCTTTTCGGTCCAGTACCGCAAGTAACTATATCATCCCGTATGGACGGGAAAGGGTTCTATGATTTTACTCCGAATGATTTCGAAGTTTGGAATTATGAACCTAAAGAACAGATAAAATTCGAGGTAGCAAAATAATGAACGTAAGCATAGACAGGAGAGTTAAGATGATTCCCCTTTCTAAAATAAAGCCAGGGGATGAATTTAAAATTGGTGGTTATAGATATGTTGTTGCATGCGCTTCTCCGTTTAGGTTTGATGAAAGTAGTAGAGCAAGTGGAATCGAGTTTACTATCTTTTCGTATAAGGGTAATAAACTTACCAGAATGATTGACGGTATATTCAAACGAAACTCTATTCTCATGTTTATGCCTGTGGGAGATGCTTTAATATTAGAGTGTTCTAAAAGAGAATTAAATAATTATTTTATTAAAATATAAAGACAATGACAGGAGAAGAAAAATGCAATAGATGTGAGCAGTTTGGTCCCAACGGTCTTACTGATTATCCATGTAAAAGGATTCCTTCAAGGAACTGTCCTTGGTTTATAAAAATATCGGATAAGAAATACAAAAAGATTCTTGCCGATAGGATGAAAAGAATTAAGGAGAATGAGAAACTTAAGCAAGAGATGATGAAAGATCAGGATCTTGTTGAAGAAGTAAAACAAAATACAAAAAGGTTAATGCAATGAAAAAGAAAAATATAAAACCAGAAGAAGTGGAAGTAGTTATTCCTAAAGAAGTAAAAGCTATTAACATATGTGGAGATATCAATAGTTTTATAAAACATATTATATATGTTAGCTTGGATAAGGTAAGCAGTGATAGGGCGTTTGTCAATAATGATGTTCTGTATATGGTTACATACGCATCCATAAAAGGCAAAAATATACCCGTTGGAGTATTAGCAAAACAAAAAGAAGCTGAAACAGAAGATATTGCTATGCCGTTTGAGGATATTGGAAGGGACGTAAATGTCGTGTATCCTATTGAGATAGGAAAGATGTTTAAAGGATTTTACATTCTTGGTAACGGCGCTGTAGCTATTGATTACGAACTTACAGACAATGGAGGTTTTGACAATGATGACAATATTGGTAAAATCGACATGAATCTAAATTAGTGTATTATAACCCCAAATAGTATTAAACTAATATAATTCTATTATAAAAGTTTAATACATCTCTTTCAGAGATCGGGTTATTAGCCTAAGCCTTGAAACAAAGGCTACGTTATTTGAGAATAAATAGTTACCAAGGAATGTTTATCCAAGTTTCTTGCTCTAAGGATGGTGATTAAACAGGAGTAGTGTATTTGACGAAACAGTGTTGCCATTATATAAAACCTCTTATAACATTGGCGATGGGTACTTACAGGAGAAATCCTGACTTATCCCTAACGGGATTTACATCTACCAAGGAGACCGAAAGGTCTCCGAGGAGATGTATTAAAACAGATGAGTAGTTTTAAATATATTTAATAGAATATGGGATATGATACTATATATAGCAGCAGATCCAGGAAAAGACGGAGCCATAGCTTGCATAGATCAAGATAGCAAACTAATATCGAGAATAGCTACTCCAAGAATAGCAATTTCAGGACCGGTAGACTTGACTAAAGAATATGTTTTTTGCCGAGATACGATCGTAGAAAACAATCCTGATAGGGTAGTGTTCGTCATAGAGGACGTCCACGCCCTGTACGGCGTAAGCACGTCCTCTACAGCCTCCCTCATGGAGAACAAAGGCCAACTGCATGGGCTGTTCCTCTCCCTCTGCATGGCATTCCCGGACATAAATTGCTCCGTCCATTTCATAGCTCCTAAAACGTGGCAGAAATTAGTTTGGACGCATTCTGATAAGGTTATGGAAGCCAGTAAGGTAAATACTAAGAGAACATCATTAGCTTGTGCTAAAAGACTATGGCCAAATGATACGTTCGTTAAAAACGAAAGATGTAAGACAGCTCATGATGGAATAGTAGACGCTATGCTGATAGCAGAGGCAGCAAGGAGAGTTGTTTAATATTATTTATATCATTTTAAAACAGATTAAATCAAAATTAGACTTTTAAATTGTATATTTGCAGTGTTAGATAAATCATAATCGTAATTTTGAAATGAAAGTAAGGGTTTCCGGCATATTAATGAATGATAGACTTTCAAATATCTCTAAGATGTTTGAAAGGACGGTAAAGGATTCAGTTACGTCGAATATAAAATTAACTTTATATTTTGATCACATCCGGATACAAGCCATGAACGAACGTATAACATATACGGAGGATATCTTTGACATAAATACTGATATTTCTTGTGACCAGATATTTTCATTTTTAGTAGATGCCGGAACCCTTATTTCATTTTTCAAAAATCATAATCAGGATATAGAAATAGAAATTAAAAATGATTACAGTATCGTTTTTAGGTACAAAAATGGATCGTTTTCTTCAACATGGATTGAAGATAAATCATTCCCTGATTTCTTTTATCCTGTTGGTGATTCGATTCGTGTTTTGAGTTCGTCTTTTATACAGTCGATGAAGAGATCTTTCACTTTTGTTGGGACAGATGAGTTTAGACCTGCTATCTGTACGGTTCTTATTAATGTCAAGAAGAATTATATTGATATTGTTTCTACTGATATGTTTCGTCTTTTTATAAATAGAAAAGAAGTAGAATCAATTAATTCGGTTTTGAAAGATAAGGCTATTATGCTTAGCGAGGTTGCTGCTTCTATTTTATATCAATTTCTTTCTGATAGGGAAGTTGAGATAGTAATCTCTACAGATGGAGTGCGAACATTCTTATGCTTTGATAGCGTTATAATATCAGATATGAATGTTGAACAAAATTATCCAAATTATGAATACGTATGTAACAAATTTGAAAAATCGTCTCGTGTTAAGTTTGATAGAGATTCAATTATTTCTATTCTTAATTCTATGACGTTGATAAAAAATAGCGTCTGTGTAAGAGTAGATGAAAATGGTAGTATAACAGTAATGTCTGAAGATCTTGGAAACAGGAAGATGATTATGGAATCTACTTCATGTGAAATAATAGAAGGTCCTGGATTTAATTTTTCTATTAGCAAGGATAATATCTTATCTTCTGTTAAGACCCTTATAAAAGGAGATGTTATCATGGATTGGTCTGATCAGTATAAGATGATAAAGATGTTCAATCCTAAATACGAATCAACATACGTCTTAAATCAAACATTGTATAATCTATAAACAATTAGTAATATAACCCCAAATAGTATTAAACCAATATAATTCTATTATAAAAGTTTAATACATCTCTTTCAGAGATCGGGTTATTAGCCTAAGCCTTGAAACAAAGGCTACGTTATTTGAGAATAAATAGTTACCAAGGAATGTTTATCCAAGTTTCTTGCTCTAAGGATGGTGATTAAACAGGAGTAGTGTATTTGACGAAACAGTGTTGCCATTATATAAAACCTCTTATAACATTGGCGATGGGTACTTACAGGAGAAATCCTGACTTATCCCTAACGGGATTTACATCTACCAAGGAGACCGAAAGGTCTCCGAGGAGATGTATTAAAACAGATGAGTAGTTTTAAATATATTTAATAGAATATTAGTTATGGCTTTTAGAGAAAATAGAAGTTTTGGTACAACTTATTATTTGTACATTAATTCAGATGGTAACTTGTATGAAAAAAGTAGCGAACCTAAAGAAGGTTTCGTTCAACACATAAATCCTAATAACGGTCAGCCGGCAGGATACTGGAAAGAGTATTATAATGGAGTAGTTGGGTACATCAACTACATTGGGTTAAAAACAATCACTCTACCTAATGGAAATACTGTTACTAATTTCCTTATCGTATTGAAAGATTACGAGCTTAATGAAAACTATTGTGTTTCCATACCTCTCGTAAATCAAAAAGGAAACATCAAGGGTTTTGTTAAGAGCTTCGTAAAATACTACGAAAACATCGATTTTAGTCGTGAGATTTATTTCAATATATTTAAGAAGAAGAAAGATGATGAATTTGGTTCTTCAGAACTTATTATTGCATATGCTGGAGTAAACGGAGAAAACGATCAGCTTATTGAACGTTTTTACAAAAAAGGTGTAAATGGCTGGCCCGATCCTGTTGAAGTTATAGGATTTGATGGTAAGGAAAGCCTTGATTATTCAGCTCAAAACAACTTCACTTATCAGAAGATTAATGAATATTCAAATAGATTCAATGCTTCTATTAAAGATATCAGAGCTGGTATAATGGCTAAATTAGGGTTAGGAGGAAATGTTCAGCAGGAACCTACGACTCCTCAGACTTATACCCAGCAACCAGTAGCACCTCAGCAGGTTCAGCAACCTCAGTCTGTTCCGAGTGCTATTCCGTATCAGAATTACCAACAACCTGTGCAGCAGCCAGCACAATATCAGGCACCAGCTTATACGCCACAGCCGACAGCTCAGCCTACTGCTCCTGCGCCGGCACCTACTACAAGGAGCGCCAAGCCTCAGCACCAGCCTCAAGCCCAGGCGCCTAATTTCCCACCTATGGAAGAAGATGATCTTCCTTTTTAAAAATGTGAATAATCAGCCCATTAGTAAGTTAATTACTCTTGGGCTTTTGAAGATAAATAATAAATAGTGTATAATATTACGAAACAACAATGGTAGAAATAGTTACAAAATTCCCCCTTGTAAAACTTCGTAAGAAGATTACTAAAGAAAGAATTATGGCTAAACATGGGGATAAATTATGTATGATCTACTCAGAAACCATAGGTAAATACAAACAAGGAGATGAGTGGATCGATGATCCTAATGCGGCAGACATAAATACATTATGTGAATGCTATGAGGCAACTAAGGATCTACAAAAATATGGTATTGTTTATTGTACGGTAAAAATTTAAACAAATGGAGGATTTAAAGAATATAGAAAAGCTTCTTTCTGATAACAGTGATAAAATAAATGGATCTGTTTCAGATAAGAATAAATTGAAATCAGAAAATAAGTCTGTAAAGAAGAGCGTTAATAATGATTGTATTTTAAACGGGTATCATAAGGAGTGTCAGGTAGGAATTAAGAAGTTATATCCTGATGTTGAGATACCAGAGTACAAACATGAAGGAGATGCCTGTTGCGATATTCGTGCATATAGGGTGGTGAAGATGATTAACGATATGGGGATTGAAATAGAAGTTCCTTCCGATTTTGAATCAATTACCTTATATCAAGGGTATTCTGTTAGAATCGGTACCGGATTTAAATTAAATATTCCAAGTGGATGGTGTGTGAATGTTGAAGGACGGTCCGGTTTTTCTTTTGATGAAGGTATTGTTGTTTCTAATGCACCTGGTAAGTGTGAATATACTTACAAAGGAGAGTATATGATTAATCTTATTAAGGTCAATAAAAAACCGACTGTAATTCATAAAAACGATCGTATTGCTCAAATGGAAATCGTTCCTCAGTATAAGATGTTATTAGAGGAAGTAGAAGACATAGAGATTGAAGATGACAATGATCGTGGAGAAAAAGGTCTTGGTAGTTCTGGAGTTAAATAATTTTTAAATATTTTTACAATGAGTATGTTAGGTTTTACATTCATTACCGATAGCAAACTATCGATGTATCGTGAAAAGGCTATAAAATCCGAAACGCTCGCAAAAGAGGTTGAGGAAATGCAAGATATGGCTTTTATTTACGAAAAAAGAATAGAAGAGAAGAATAAAGAAATTTCCAATCTTAAATCGGATATAGCTTCAAAAGACAAAGAGATTTTATCTGTTGGTAAAGATCTTTCCGTAGCTAAAGAGGAAATAGAAAGACTGAATAATAATCAGAAAAAACTAATAAAAAGTATCAAGGATAAAACAGAAAAGCTTGAAGAAGCTAATTCTAAACTTGGTAATGCTAATTATAGAATTAGCGACTTAGAAGAGAAGAGAAGTAAAATATCATCCGACTTAAAAAAGAAATCCAATGAGTTGGTTGAAGCTAAAATCAAAATAGGTAATTTAGAAAACGAGGTTTTGGTTGGATCCAAAACAATACAAGATTTAGAATCGAAGCTGAAATTGACGCAAGTAGAATTAAGAGGCTACCAAATAGGTATAATCGGGAAAGATAAAAACAATGTTGCTGAGCCGGAATTAGATAAAGATGAAGAATCAGATAAAGATGTAGCAGAACCGGAGAAATTTGATGAAAATAAGGAAGTGAAATACAATACGCTTCTTGATACAGATGTGATTCAGGAAGAAGTTGGTGATATTGTGGATCCAGAAAACGTAGCTGAACAAGTAAAAGACACTAAAAAGAAGAAGAAAAAAAAGAAATGAGTTATTTTAATGGTTTTATAATATTTTAACCAATAAATACACTATGCTTTAGCAAGTGGATGAATTGATTTGATTAACTTTGGGTCAAAGTTTCAAATAAAAAAAAAAACTTCGGAAGGGCATTTCCGAATTGGAGAGCAAGAGTGATTCCAATGATAGCAATATCAGGGTTTCTTGCGTTTGTATCCAAGAATCCCACGCGCTTTAGGCGTGGGAGTATGTCAAGTTTTAATGTTTGCCATATTGTTGGTTAGTGCTTAACTTTGCGTTGAGAGAGTTTTTAGGATAATTATTGGTTAAAAATTTAGCTGTTATATGCAGGCGTCTGTGAAGGCTCCTGCATATTTTTAAGGTCCTGTAGCTTAGTGGTGAAAGCAGGCGGCTCATAACCGCAAGATCGTGGGTTCAAATCCCTCCGGGACCACTGTCCAATGGTGTAATGGTAGCACAACAGATTTTGGTTCTGTTAGCGGAAGTTCGATCCTTCCTTGGATAACGGTACATATTTTGTGTAAAGTGTTAATTATATCGCTGTTTGTGGTGTGTGAACATAGCAGACAGAAATAGTCTGGTAGTTAAACGGATATAACAGAAGTTTCCTAAACTTTAGTTCCGGGTTCGATTCCCGGCTGGACTACAATATGGCCGATTGGGTGAATGGTTTAGCCGGAGGTCCGCAAAACCTTTTATGGCGGTTCGATTCCGCCATCGGCCTCATATTCGGATCATGCCACAAAGCCGGATAACGAATTTAAACAGGTCTGCTAATGTTTTTGCTGTAGTGGCATGTGGTAAGAACGTTAGCGGACCTTCGCTTTAATAACGTGAATTATCCAGAACAACAAATATTACAAATTCTTAATTGTAGATTGTTAAGTAATCCGATGTATGTTATTAATAATCTTCATATATACGATTGGGAATCTGACTTCCTGGCCATAACAAGATCATTGTACGCTTATGAAGTAGAGGTCAAGATGTCTAAACAAGATTTCTTTAACGACTTCAAAAAGGATAAAAAACATAAGGTTCTTAAAGACGGCATTATTAAGGTAGGTGGTGTCATAAGCTATCCTCCAAACTATTTTTATTACGCTTGTCCGCCTAATATGATTGACGTAAGTGAGGTCCCGTCTTATGCTGGGCTGATTTATGTAGATGTTAGTAAAAATAGGATGAACGTCGTTAAGACCGCACCTTTAATTCATAGACAGAAGTTTGATGTAGTGGGTAGGAGACTGGTAGATAAGTTCTACTATAATATGGTTACTTGGAAGAAAAGAGCTATTTCAAACGTGTATGCAGACCCAGCCAAGGAAAGAGAGAAGGGCGTGCGTGCCGGAGCTGAGGCTGTAAGGAAGTCGGCCTGGGATGCGTTCAGGGCACAGTGCCCGCACATCGCTTTTCCCTATGGAAAAGAATTTCCGATGTGTGACGATCATGAACAAGATCATCCCATGAGAGACTGCATACTTCAGTGTGAAAAAGGTAGAATATTTAAAAACGTATTAAAATAGCCGAAATAACATTAAAATGATATAATTTCATTATAATGTTTTAATGTACCAAAAATGGTCCGGGTATTAGCCTAAGCCTTGAAATAGAGGCTACGTTATTTAAGAATAAATAGTTACCTACGGATGTTTACCCAAGTTCGTAGCTCTAAGGTAAGTGATTAAACAGTTCTGGTATTCAGGAACAGTGTTGCTTACGAAAACCTTAAATAACATTGGCGATGGGTACTAACAGGATGAAATATTCCTGACTTATGTTGAATAAACATTAAAAACGTTTGTAGATATGGTGTACGTACAAGACATAAATGGTAAACCTATGATGCCTACAACAAGGCATGGTAAGGTTAGGAGACTGCTTAAAGACAAGAAAGCAGTCGTTGTAAACCTATGTCCGTTTACCATCAAATTAACGTACGTCACATCTGATTACAAACAAGAAATTGTGTTAGGCGTTGATGCTGGTACTAAACATGTTGGTCTATCAGCTACGACGAAAAGCAAAGAACTTTACAGCAGTGAAGTTATTCTTAGAAATGATATCGTAGATCTTTTATCTACCAGAAGAGAGCTACGAAAAACAAGACGGAATAGATTGAGATATAGAAAACCTCGTTTTAATAATAGAGTAAAAAACAAGCGTCCAGGGTGGATAGCACCTTCGGTGCGGTACAAAGTAGACGCTCATATTCGTGTTATTGACAATATATGTTATATACTACCAATATCCCGTATTGTTATTGAAGTAGCTCAATTTGATACACAAAAGATCAACAATCCTGAAATATCCGGTAAAGAGTATCAGAAAGGTGATCAACTTGGGTTTTGGAACATCAGAGAGTATGTCTTGGCAAGGGATGGGCATAAATGTCAGTATTGTAAAGGTAAGTCAAAAGATAAGGTCCTTAATGTCCATCATATCGAGTCTCGAAAAACAGGAGGTGATTCACCCTCAAATCTTATTACCTTATGTGAAACTTGTCACAAAGAATACCATAAAGGTAATATAGATTTGAAGATCAGAAGAGGCAAGTCGCTTCGCGACGCAGCCGTAATGGGAATCATGAAATGGAGATTGTATGAGGAACTAAAGTCTAAATATGACAACGTTTCTATGACCTTCGGTTATGTCACAAAACACAATAGGATCAAACATGGTATTGAAAAATCACATGTTTCTGATGCCTTTGTTATTTCTAAGAACATTAATGCTAAACGAATCGGATGTCAATATTTAAAACGTTTAATTCGTAGGCATAATAGGCAAATACATAAAATGAAAATTTTAAAAGGAGGGAAGAAGAAAAATAATCAAGCTCCTTTTGAGGTTTTCGGTTTTAGATTGTTTGATAAAGTGTTGTATGATAATAAAATATGTTTTGTTTATGGAAGGAGAAAATCAGGTAATTTCAACATCAGGGATTTCAGCGGAGAAAACCCAAAGGATGTTTCACACAAAAAGTTTAAACTCATTAGAGGAAAGAGGCATCCGATTATATTAAAGTAACGCATCATGAGCACCCCACGTGAATTAAGCAGGATAGCTAATAGGATAGCCACGAAGATGACTGATGATGGATGGGTCAGCCCCGGTAGAAAGAATCTTGTCTCTGATAAGAAGGTCATGGAATTAATAGATTTGATCTTTAATGAAATATGGAGGGAATTAGATGACGGGAAAAGAGTCCATATCATAAAACAGATGATTTTTAAAAAGATTTTTGTCAGTAGGCAAAAAGATAAATACTACATACAATGCATAGAAAAAAGGGACGCCAAATAGACGCCCCTTTTCTTTTTCTGTAAGTAATTGTTATTTCATTACTTTCCTTACCAACTTAGAAACAGCTTGCGTGATAGTCCACCTGATGTTTGCATTAACGTTGATAGTCTGAGGAGTACCGTTTGCATCCAAGTTAATTACCTCCTTGTCTATTTCCAAGAACGGATCACCTGCTGTCTGGGTAATAACCGTATTAGCTGTCTGACCACCAGCGGCCGTCACCTTAAGAGTATTTACCAGATCGTTTACATCAGTGTTCGCAGCAATATCGGAGAATACGATACTGAAAGCAAAGCTCCCTGTTGCACCAGGGTCGTCAGCAATAACAGCGCCGTTGTTGGTAGCCTTGCCTGCCGCCTGATAGGAGGCAGGTATTTTCAACGTCAGAGGATGAGTTTTGTCCGGAGTTAAGGAGAACGTTAACTTAGTTGAGTTACTTGTACCGTTGATTGTTACAGTACCACCTTTTTTTCCTACAGATGCAGTAGGATCTATTTTTACGAACTCAGTTGCCGGAGATTGGTTTATGGTAACACCTTTCTTAACTCCCCCAGATTCGGCACCAAATTCTACTTGTTGCGTGCGTCGTACACGACCTTCGTATTTTTCACCTGATACGGTAACCGCCTGATCACCATCACCTGATCCCGGATTGAAGGTTACAAAACCTATTTTCATTTCTGCCATGACATTTATTTTTTAATTGATTAAGATACCGACAAATATATGATTATTTTTATTCTCTTGTGTCATTGGTTTGTTTTTATTAAATACGTAGCGCTATGGTTTTTTATCGTATTTTAATCCTATTTATTTCTTTGCTGATTATTTATTATGTATGTTTGCAACATCAATATAAAATATTACAACCATGAAAGTAGATTTTTTTAACAGTAAGGATTTTTTAGGATCTAAAACTAAAGAGAGTAAGATCCGGAAATTATCAATCAGCAAAAGTAAGATAATGACTATCTCTGTCGATAATTTGAATTGGATGGGGGTAACGGATGCGGTTGTTATCGGCTTAGAAGAGGGGAAGATATTTGAAGGAGTTGAAAATACGGCCTTTTATCTGGCTGCTTCTGATGTTGAGGACGAGAGATCGTTTAAGGTAAATAATCTTGGTGTAAAATACAAGAGGGTTTACTTAAAAGACCTGCTCGATTATCTTGGATGGGATATAGGAGAAAATTCTTATGCTGTGTATGATATTATAAAAGAAGACAGTAATCTATTCCGTCTTCAGTTTAGGGTAATAAAAAAGAGTAGGAGTGAAAAATGATGAAAGATTTGGATATTAAAAACAAAAGAATACTGCTATTCGATTTTGACGGGACGCTTATAGAAACCGCTTCTGGGAATACATTCGCTACAGACTTGACAGATATGAAGATTAAGATGGATGTGGTGAATAAGGCTCTTGACCTCATGCAGGAGAACGGTGTTAAGGTATTTGCTATCGTAAGCAATCAAGGAGGAGTAGAAGCCGGGTTTGTTTCTGGAGCTGATATTGAAGCTAAGATAGAATACGTACTGAGGTCCGTACATGATCTGGCGGTAAAGAGAGGCATAAGAGGCGTCCTATATGAAAAAAGGTTGTGTTATTCAAATGACGAACAAAATCCGATGAGGAAGCCTAACACGGGCATGATTGATGATATTCTTATGAAGTGTAAAGACACGGTAATGCGTGGTATGAACTTTAGTCAACTTAAGGGATGTTCGTTGATGGTCGGGGACGCCAGTGGTCTGCCAGGGCAGTTCTCTGATTCGGATAAGGTATGTGCTGAGAATGCCGGAGTTGACTATATGGACGTCATTCAGTTTGTTGGTAAAGATCTTGATTTAAATTATGTGTTGTCCAAAGAACATACAAGTGAAGGACTGGTTGAGTTTAGGGACGATTTTGTTTATATTTTTAGTAATCCTTATGGGGTTGATCTTAACATAAAAATTGAATTACAGGATATTTATCGTTCGGAGTTGGTTACTCCTCCTATTTGTAAACCTCCTTTATTTACTTTGAAGGTTCGTATTAAAAAAGATCAGGATTATGGAGGATATAGCGATATTATAAGAATAGATAAAGGAGACAATAATATTACATTTACGAGTTTGTATCATGAAAGTAAAGAAAACGGCGATAGTTTATCATAAATCGGATTTAGATGGCGTTGTGTCGGCAGCCATCGCAACCATGTACGAAAATAGTAAAAACAAGGATGTTATTTATATCCCGTATTCGTATGAAGATGATGTAAAGAAAGTTATTGATAAAGTAGATGAATATGGGGTTGTTTACGTTCTTGACGTGTCTTTCGGAGCCGATTCTAAAACGATTTTCAAGAAATGGCTTGATGAAGGAAAGAGCCTGATGTGGATAGATCATCACAAGGGAATTATCGAAGATAGTAAGACATGGGGGTTCGTAGTTCCAGGGTTGAGGAGAGTCGGTACCGGTGCGTGCGCACTGGCCTCGGACCTGCTGATGGGGAAGGTGCCGGCGATCGTCCGGTGCCTGTCAGACTACGATGTGTGGAATAAAGAATCCGGTTTAGGCTGGGATACGGTAGTAGCCGTCCAGTATGCCTTGAGATCAAAAATAAGACTCAATGTGTTAATAGCATTGTCGTATTTGTATGACCATTTTAAAGAAAATATGAAGGACAATGAGGTGGATTTAATTTTCTATGATCTCGCTAAAGAAGGACGTGCTATAATTAACTACATGGCCGGCAAAAACGAACAAGAGGTAAGTGCGTGCTCGTTCGAAGCTTACGTAGACGAGGTTAAGGTCGTGGCGATGAATACCGTAGAATCAGGCTCTAAAGTATTTGATTCTCTTACACCTGACTGGTTAGATGGTAGAAAAATTAAAGCCCTGATGCCATTTTGTATTATGCCAGGTGGTAAAGTCCGGTTCTCTCTTTATGAATGCGTGGAAGACGGCGTAGATTGCTGTGAGGTAAGTAAGAGATTTGGTGGTGGAGGACATGCTGGTGCTGCTGGGTTTGTTATAGACGTATCAAGTGACCAGTTTAAGGACTTCCTTGAAAACCGAAAACTTACTTCAATACAATAAATAAGGTCATGTTTTAAATAGGATTGGTTTATATCAATCCTATTTTTTTGTGGTGTGTGGAGAGGTGGATGTAATGGATGAGATAAAATGTTTATATTATGAAGGTTAGGCAAAAAGGTTTATGTGATGAGGGAGAGGTAAAAAAATGGTTTGTGTGATGAGGGAGAGGTAAAAAAATGGTTTGTGTAATGGGAGAGAGGTAAAAAAA
>ERZ779870.77-NODE-77-length-124471-cov-9.43135_pt1 | contig 124471 bp, 111 predicted proteins | sample MGYA00511247_ERZ779870 | MGnify/ENA primary metagenome ERZ779870 (study PRJEB29588, sample SAMEA2149068) | human gut metagenome | biome: human gut; feature: human-associated habitat; material: faeces | place: Denmark | collected 2008/2010 ...
TAGCCGGTAATGCGGAAGGATCCAAGGCTCTGCACGGAGGAGACGCCTTCCGGGAGACCGCTCTGGCCGTTCTGGCCTCCTGCATAGTGGGACAGGGAATTGCCTACCGCTTTGCCGCCGCTTATGAGGGAAGCTGTGTAGAGGCCGCCGCCCAGGGCATCCCATTCAATGGAGGTGTAAAATCCGGGGGCGCTTCCGCTTCCTGTCCGTCCCTCCAGATCCGGGCGCGGAAGAGAGGAGGTCATGGGAATTTCCTGAACCGTCTCCCCTGTGACGGCATTGGTCAGACGGATGGAAAAGGACGCTGCCTCGGCGGGCCGGGCCGTCTCATAAAACCATCCGGAGATACCGGACTGGTCAAAAAAATCGAGATGTCCTGAGCTTCCTTCCGACGCGAGAGAGGGAAAGGAGACGGCCAGGATAAAAAACAGAGCGGTAAAACATAATTTGATTCGCTGTCTCATAAGAAATCCTTTCTGAATGTTTCAGCAGCCATGCACGGGATCGTGCCGCCCTTTCTGCACGGACGCTGGAATGACTGGATATAAAACAAGATATTAAAAAACATAGGAAAAATATTACGAAAATTAATAAATGTAATATATTTGTAACATTTTCGGCTGCAAGACAGTATTATACACAGAATCTGAGATTTGTCAAGAAAAAGACGAAGAAAAAGGCTGTACCTCATCAGAGATACAGCCTGATTTTTAAAATATTATGATTCGGCGGAGTAGACTTCTTCTGTCTGACGTCCATAGTCAAGAGCTCTTTCGTGTGAATCAAAGTAAATATCCAGGTGGTTTCCATCTATACCGGATCCAGTGTCTTCAACGGTGTAGACTGTGCCGTCAATGAGAAGGCGGGTTCCCAGGGGAAATACGTCCAGATCAGCTGAAATGGTGCGTCCCTCCTGCGGTGTAGTTCCGGAATAGGTGAGAGCGTTTCCCTTAGAGCACTTCTGGCATCCGCAATAGGCGGTAATCTCAAAATCTCCCAGGAAATCCTCTTCTTTTATAGAATCCGAGGAGTCGGCTTCGGAAAAGGCAGCAACTTCTGCAGCTGGTCCGGCGGCGTCTGCCCCCTCATCAGCAAAGGAAGTAAAGGCTGCTCCCAGTGAAAATGCGGTGCAGAACAGGACTGTAGATACCTTGTTACAGAGTCTTCTCTTCATATAGTTCCTCACAATCAGAATTTTTTTAAATAAAGATGATTTATATATTAAAATCTGTTTATTATTATATTACAAAAATGTTAAATGTCAAGTTAAAGATCAGGGAGACAGAAATGAAAGCGCTGTGATATTGGGAGCCCTGCAAAAACCTCAAAAAATTTTTCAAAATCAGTTGACAAACTTCTATAGAAGTAATATAGTATCAACTGTAGATGTTAGCACTCCACGATAATGAGTGCTAACAAAAAAACTGACAGGAAAGGATGTGAGGCGCTTGGAGCTGGGTGAAAGGAAAGAAAGAATTTTAAAGGCTATTATTCAGACCTACTTGGAAACGGGGGAACCGGTTGGTTCCAGAACCATTTCAAAGTATTCAGACCTGAACCTGAGTTCAGCCACTATCCGGAACGAAATGTCAGATCTGGAAGAGCTGGGGTACATTATCCAGCCGCATACCTCTGCTGGAAGGATTCCTTCTGATAAAGGATACAGGTTTTATGTGGATCATATCATTAGGGAGAAAGAAGACGAGGTCACAGAGATCAAGGAACTGATGATACAGAAGGTAGACCGGGTGGAACTGCTCTTAAAGCAGATGGCCAGTGTCCTGGCGGCGAATACCAATTATGCCACCATGATAAGCGGTCCCCACTACCATCAGACTAAAATCAAGTTTATCCAGCTTTCGAGAATGGAAGCAGGGAAGCTTCTGATTGTTACCGTACTGGAAGGAAACATCATTAAGAATTCCATGGCGGACCTGGACGGGGAGCTTTCCGAGGAGGAGCTTCTGAATCTGAATATTCTTCTGAACAACGCCTTAAACGGACTGACGGTAGACCAGATTAACCTGGGCGTCATCACAAAGATGAAGGAACAGGCAGGAAGCAGAAGACAGATTGTGGATCTGGTGTTAAACGAGGTAGCGGAGGCCATTAAGGCTAACGAAGAGGATTTACAGATTTATACCAGCGGAGCGACGAATATTTTCAAATATCCGGAGTTAAGCGACGGCCATAAGGCCAGCGAGCTTTTAGGAACCCTGGAGCAGAAGGAGCTTTTAAGAAATCTGCTTTCCGATACGCCTCAGGAGCAGGAAAGCACGGGGATTCAGGTTTACATCGGAGACGAGACGCCAGTCCAGTCCATGAAGGACTGCAGCGTGGTGACAGCCAATTACGTGCTGAGTGACGGACTTCGTGGAACCATAGGAATTATTGGTCCTAAGAGGATGGATTACGAGAAGGTGGTAAATACCCTGCGTTCTCTGATGAACCAGCTGGAAGCTACCTTTCATAAAGAATAGAACCCGCCGGACGGAGTAAGGAAAGGTGAAGTCAAGTGAGCGAAGAGATGAAAGACAGAGAGTGTACAGAGGCTGAGATGGAAAACGAAGCCGGAACCTGTACAGACAGCGCTGCCCAAAACTGCGGCGAGGAGCAGAAGGAAGAGGGAGATGGGAGAGCCGGAGAGAACGAGGCAGCCCCGGACGCTTCCCAGCCGGAGAAAAAGGGATTTTTCTCAAAGAAGAAGGATAAGCGGGATCAGCAGATTGAAGAGCTGACGGACCAGCTGAAGAGAAATATGGCTGAGTTTGACAACTTCCGAAAGAGAACAGAGAAAGAAAAATCTGCTATGTACGAGATTGGAGCCAAGGATGTGATTGAGAAAATCCTTCCGGTCATTGACAATTTCGAGAGAGGCTTAAAGGCCGTGCCTGAAGGCGGCGACGCATTCGCTGAGGGCATGAACATGATATACAAGCAGCTGTTAAAGACATTAGAGGATCTGGGCGTTAAGCCGATTGAGGCAGTAGGACAGCCGTTTGATCCGAATTTCCACAACGCGGTGATGCACATTGAGGACGAGAACTTCGGAGAGAATGTGATAGCCGAGGAATTCCAGAAAGGATACCTTTACAGAGACAGCGTAGTAAGGCACAGCATGGTAAAGGTAGCCAACTAAAAGTTAGACAGCAACATTTTGATTGACACATAGAGTGAATCAGGAGGAAAAAGCTATGAGCAAAATTATTGGTATTGACTTAGGTACAACTAATAGCTGCGTGGCAGTTATGGAGGGCGGAAAGCCGGTTGTAATCGCAAATACAGAGGGTGTCAGAACAACACCATCCGTAGTGGCATTCACAAAGACAGGAGAGAGATTAGTGGGAGAGCCGGCAAAGCGCCAGGCAGTTACAAACGCAGAAAAGACTATCGCTTCCATTAAGAGACATATGGGTACAGACTATAAGGTATCCATCGATGACAAGAAGTACTCTCCGCAGGAGATCTCCGCTATGATCCTTCAGAAACTGAAGGCAGATGCAGAGGCCTATCTGGGCGAGAAGGTAACAGAGGCTGTTATTACAGTTCCGGCTTACTTTAACGACGCACAGCGTCAGGCAACTAAGGATGCAGGAAAGATTGCAGGTCTTGATGTAAAGCGTATTATCAATGAGCCGACAGCAGCAGCTCTGGCATACGGCCTTGACAACGAAAAAGAGCAGAAGATTATGGTATACGACCTGGGCGGCGGTACATTCGATGTTTCCATCATTGAAATCGGCGACGGCGTCATCGAGGTTCTTTCTACAAACGGCGATACACGGTTAGGCGGAGATGATTTCGATAACCGCATTACACAGTGGATGATTGATGAGTTCAAGAAGGCAGAGGGCGTAGACCTCTCCGCTGATAAGATGGCTCTTCAGAGATTAAAAGAGGCAGCTGAGAAGGCAAAGAAAGAGCTTTCCACAGCTACTACTACAAACATTAACCTTCCATTCATCACAGCTACCAGCGAGGGACCGAAACATCTGGATATGAATCTGTCCAGAGCTAAATTTGACGAACTGACTCATGATTTAATTGAGAGAACAGCAATTCCGGTTCAGAACGCATTAAAGGACGCAGGTCTTACAGCTTCTGAGTTAAGCAAGGTTCTGTTAGTCGGCGGTTCCACACGTATGCTGGCTGCTCAGGAGAAAGTAAAACAGCTGACAGGCCAGGAGCCAAGCAAGACTTTAAACCCGGATGAGTGCGTGGCTTTAGGAGCAGCTATCCAGGGCGGTAAGCTGGCAGGCGATACAGGTGCAGGGGATATCCTTCTTCTGGATGTAACACCTCTTTCCCTGTCCATCGAGACTATGGGCGGAATCGCTACAAAGCTGATCGAGAGAAATACGACTATTCCGACGAAGAAGAGCCAGATTTTCTCCACAGCTGCAGATAACCAGACTGCTGTAGATATCCACGTCGTACAGGGCGAGAGACAGTTCGCGAGAGACAATAAGACTCTGGGCCAGTTCCGTCTCGACGGAATTCCGCCGGCAAGAAGAGGCGTTCCGCAGATTGAGGTTACTTTCGATATCGATGCAAACGGTATTGTAAACGTATCTGCTAAGGATCTGGGAACAGGAAAAGAGCAGCACATTACCATTACCTCCGGCTCCAACATGTCTGATTCCGATATTGAGAAGGCCGTTAAGGAGGCAGCTGAGTACGAGGCTCAGGATAAGAAGAGAAAGGAAGCCATTGACGCGAGAAACGATGCAGATTCCATGGTATTCCAGACAGAAAAGGCCTTAGAGGAGGTCGGCGACAAGATCGACGCCAACGATAAGTCAGCGGTAGAGGCAGACTTAAACGCACTGAAGGAAGCCATCAACCGCGCTCCGATTGACCAGATGACAGACGCGCAGGTAGAGGACATCAAGGCCGGCAAGGAGAAATTAATGGCCAGCGCCCAGGCTCTGTTTGCAAAGGTTTATGAGCAGGCTCAGGCGGCAGGCGCAGCAGGCCAGGCAGGTCCGGCTCCTGATATGGGCGCTTCCCAGGGAGCAGACGACAACGTAGTGGACGGAGACTTCAAGGAAGTATAATCCTCCAGAGTGAAAACGAATAGAGACCGTGACGGGGATGGGGCGGGAACGCTCAATCCCCTTTGCGGGGTTTAGAGAGGAAGAGCTGACATGGCAGAAAGTAAGAGAGATTATTACGAGGTCTTAGGCGTTTCCAAGGATGCGGACGACGCCGCCCTCAAAAAAGCATACAGAACCCTTGCCAAAAAGTATCATCCCGACGCCAATCCGGGGGATAAGGAGGCGGAGAAGAAATTCAAGGAGGCGTCCGAGGCCTACAGCGTATTAAGCGATCCGCAGAAACGCCAGCAGTACGACCAGTTTGGCCATGCCGCTTTCGACGGAGGCGCAGGAGCGGGAGCCGGAGGCTTTGGCGGATTCGACTTCTCCGGAGCGGATATGGGAGATATTTTCGGAGACTTTTTCGGAGATATTTTCGGCGGCGGAAGAAGCAGGGGAAGAAGCAGCGGCCCCATGAAGGGCGCCAACGTGAGAACCAGCATCCGCGTTACCTTTGAGGAGGCGATTTTCGGCTGTGAGAAGGAGATTGAGCTGGATTTAAAAGAAACCTGCGAGAAGTGCCACGGAACAGGCGCAAAGCCGGGAACCCAGCCTCAGACCTGTCCGAAGTGTAATGGAAAGGGCAAGATCATGTACACGCAGCAGTCCTTCTTCGGCCAGGTGCAGAACGTGCAGACCTGTCCGGACTGCCGCGGAACCGGCAAGATCATCAAGGAGAAGTGTCCGGACTGCTATGGAACCGGCTATGTGACGAGAAGAAAGAAGATTAAAGTTACGATTCCGGCCGGTATTGACAATGGACAGATGTTAAGAGACCGCGGAAACGGAGAGCCGGGCGTAAACGGCGGCGAGAGAGGCGATCTGCTGGTAGAGGTAATCGTATCCAACCATCCTGTCTTTAAGCGTCAGGATACCAGCATTTACTCTACCGTTCCCATCTCCTTTACCAAGGCGGCCCTGGGCGGAGCCATCCGTATTAAGACGGTAGACGGCGAAGTGGAGTACGAGGTGAAGCCGGGAACCCAGACCGATACGAGAGTCCGCTTAAAAGGAAAGGGAGTCCCCTCTCTCAGAAATAAGAACGTCAGAGGCGATCACTTCGTAACATTGGTTGTACAGGTTCCGGAGAAGCTTACCGAGGAGCAGAAAGAGGCGCTGCGCCGCTTCGACGACGCCATGAACGGAGCTGCACCGGAAGGAAACGAAAAACATAAGAAGAAAGGCCTGTTTGGAGGCAGACTGTAAAGTCGGCAGATTCCGTGCAGGTACCGGAAAACAGAGGAAAAGCAGTTTTTGCAGAAGGAAGTATGCAGAAGCTGCTTTTTCAATTTGTTGTGCTTCTATAAATATATTCTATAGAATGATATCAAACGAAAAATAATCAAATTTTAGAATATTTTTTAATTGATTTATTTCGGTGGGAATGCTACCTTATAATGTAAGGAAGGGAGGCGCACGATCATGATAAAATATAAAATGGAGGTGTAAACATGACAAAATATGAGCGTATCATTTTTTGGTCCGAGGAGGATCAGTGCTGGCTGGTAGATGTGCCGGAGCTTCCAGGATGTATGGCAGACGGAGGAACACCAGCGGAGGCTCTGGAAAATGTTGAAAAAGTCATTTCTGAATGGTTAGAAACTGCCCGGGAAATTGGGCGAGACATTCCAGAACCCAAAGGAAGATTATTGTATGCGTGAGTTGATTCAATAAACTGAAAAATATGATAAATCAAAGCTGATGAGAGTAAAAATCTTGTCAGCTTTTTAATGCCTTTTCAGAAGGCGGAAAATAAATTATAAGATGTCATAATGACATATTGAAAAGGGGAGCAGCAGGAAAGAAGAAGCGTTTATGGGGGGAGAAAAAAACACTTCCCCGTCACTGGATTGTATCATCAATCGGAATCAAAAAGTATAAAATAGAAATAAACGGTTAGCGACAAATTAGTGACAAAAACCACGAAAAACATTGATTTTACAAGGAATGTAAATTAAGAAAAACGTAAGAACTGTAAGATTTCGGACATTGACTTACTATATAAAGTCAGCTAGAATTATACAATGGCCGGGACAGCGCCAGGAGAAAGAGGCGCTTCAGTAAAACGGCGCAAGGGAAAGAAAGGAAGTTAATTTGGAATGATTGATGGACTGGAAAAGAATGAAAATCTGAAGGGCAGCCCGCAGACAGGGCGGCCGTCAGAAAACAGTAGTTCAGATAGAGAAGGCCAGGGCAGAAGCCGAGCCAGAGGCAGAAGCAGGCGGAAGGGAACAGCTGAACCGTCAGGCATGGCGGAAGGAAGAAAGCCTGTTTCCAGACAGCCTAAGGAGCCGGGAGACGGAGGAGGCTTTCACTGGGGCAGAAAGCAGACAGCCATTGCGGCGGGAGCTGCTGCGGCAGTTTTTGTGATCGGAGGAGTTTCCTATGCAGGCATGAGCAGCCGTTACAGCCGCGTTTTCTTCCCGGGAACGGAGATTAACGGGCTGGATGTGGCAGGAAAGACAGCCGCCGAGGCTCAGGAGATGATCGCCGGGGGAATTAACGGCTACGTCCTTACCATTGAGGAGAGAGGGGAAAAGACAGAGCAGATCTCCCAGAAAGACATTGGACTCCAGGCGAAATTTGACGGCAGCCTGGAGAAGATTATCGCGTCCCAGAATCCGTTTGCCTGGGGACTTCGGGTGTTCAGCCCGGACAGCTACCAGATTCAGACCATGATGGAGTATGATGAGGAAGCGTTTGAGACGGCTTTAAAGGGGCTGGCCTGCTTTGACGAGGAGACGGCAAAGGAGCCGGAGAACGCCCGCCTGTCAGACTATTCAAAAGAAAACGGATACACAATTGTACCGGAGAAGGAGGGAACGCTGGCCGACTACGAGCTTGTGGAGAAGGAAGCTTCCGAGGCAATTTTAAAGCTGGAGACAAACATTTCTCTGGAGGAGCTGGGGGCCTACCAGGAGCCTGAGGTGACGGCGGACGACGAGACTCTGAAGACGCTCTGTGAAAATATGAACAAGGCGGCAGGCGTGACGATCACCTACAAATTCGGAGACCAGACAGAAACTCTGTCAGGCGGCAGGATCCATGAGTGGCTGGTTCCCAATGCCGACGGCAGCGCAGGCGTGGACTCCGGAAAGGTTTCCGCCTATGTAAAGGAGCTGGCGGATAAATATAATACAAATCACAAGTCTAAGACATTAAAGACCTCTTATGGGAAGACAGTCACCATTAAGGGCGGCTCCTATGGCTGGAAGATCAACCAGGCTGCGGAGGCGGACGAGCTGGCGGCGCTGATCCGCTCCGGGGAAAGCCAGAGCGGCAGAGAGCCGGTATACTCCCAGAAGGCGGCCAGCCATGGCGCAAACGACTATGGCGATACGTATGTGGAGATCAACCTCACTGCCCAGCATCTGTTCTTTTATAAGGACGGCTCTCTGCTAGTGGAGTCGGATTTCGTATCCGGCAACCTGTCAAAGGGCTGGGGAACTCCGGCCGGTTCCTTCCCTCTGACGTATAAACAGAGAGACGCTGTCCTGAAAGGGGAAAATTACCGCACGCCAGTGGATTACTGGATGCCGTTTAACGGAGGCATCGGAATGCACGACGCAAAATGGCGTTCCAGCTTTGGAGGAACGCTCTACAAGACAGGGGGCTCCCACGGCTGTATTAACCTGCCCCACAGCGTAGCAAAAAAGATTTACGAGAATATTTCAGCCGGAATGCCGGTACTCTGCTATAACCTGGAAGGCACGGAAAAACCGTCGGCTCCGGAGAAACCGCAGGAGACAGAACCGTCCACCCAGGCGCCTGCGCCGTCAGAACCATCCTCAGAGGCTGCTAAGCCGTCAGAACCGGCGGAACCGTCCCAGGAAGCGCCGTCAGAACCGTCTAAGGAGCAGGTTCAGCCTACAAAACCGGCTGAGACGCCTGCGCCTACGCAGCCTGAGACTGCCGCTCCTGAAGGCCCGTCTGGTCCGGCCTCCCAGGGAGGAAACAGCGGCCCGGCCGGACCGGGAGCTTAAACGGCACAGAGATTTTGCTGTGGGGCGCATGGTTCCTGATAGATGGATGCTGAAGAAAAATAAACGGGAAAGAAAGGATTTTAGCCAATGAGACATAGATGGAAGGGGATTTTTCTGGCTGCCGCTGTCGCGTGTCTTCTGACAGGATGCCAGGAGGCGCAGGATGTGGAGCCAGTTCATAATCCAGTTCCAGAGCAGCAGGAACAGACGAAATATCCAGAGGCAGAGGCGGCGCTGGGCCGCGCGGTACAGGCTGTGGAAAGCCAGTTCCCAGACAGAAAGTTTGAGCCTCTGCCGGAGGAGGAGACAGAGAAAGCCGTTTCTTTTTTCAAGGACAGCTACCTGTTTTCAGGCAGGAAGTCTGAGGACGGCTACAGTTATATTTTAGGCATTTGTCTTATAAAAGAAAATCCTCTGGAGGGGCTGACCTGCGGAAAGGACTGGAGCGGAGCAGGCTACAGCGCCAGCCAGTTTCATAATGGACAGTTCCTTCTTCTGGAAAAAGGAGACACGTCCTCTGGGATTTCCAGCCTGTCAGCTGCCCTGGAGGAGGGAATGGAAGGAATTTCCTATCTGGAGGAGGCGGAGAAAAGAGGCGCGTTTCTGGTTCCGCCTCAGGAAGAGGGATTTTGGAAAACCTATTCTATCCAGAACGGGAAGCTTTACGCAGAATTTGTCAGAGAGGAGACTGCGCCTGAAGCGCAGGGATTTTCTCCTGAATTTCTGGAAGAGAACGGGGCTGTTGTAAAAGCGGAGCTTTCCGGAACATTTGAAAACGGCGAAAGGACGGAAAGCCTTGGAAACAGGGAGGATCTGGAGAAGCTTGGAGCGCTGCTGTCAGAGGCAGAGAAAGAGGAGCTTCCTATGAACGAATATTTTCCGGGAAAGCTGACGCTCACCATGGAATCCGGGGAGACGAAAGAGCTGTGGCTGTCCTTTCCGGATTCGGAGGGAAGTATTCCGGAGCTTGCGGCAGGAGGTTCCTCCTTCTACACCTGGGATGGGGAGCAGAGTGAAGCGGTTTGGAGACTGTTTGGAACGGTTTACGGCTTTGGAGCGTATGGAGAACAGATCTGGATGGAGATGGCTCCCGGGCAGGTGGCTGCGGAGGATTCAGAGCTGTCTTTTATTCTCCACAATGATACAGGCAGAAGCATTCAGTACATTCTCTCTCCGGTCATTGAGAAAAAGACAGAGAAGGATGGAAAGGAGAGCTGGGAACAGGTGGAAAGCCTGGCGGGCTTCTGCGGCTATCTGACGGAGCTTTCGGAGGAATCTGTCCGTCTGGCCGTGCCATGGAAGGGAAGCTTCGCCCCTGATGGTCCTGGAACCTACCGCTTGAGAATTCAGGTGCTCTCTGAGGAGGAGCTTCGTTTTGGCGTGGAGGCAGAATTCGAGGTAGCAGATCATGGATAAGGTTCTGTTTTTTGTGCTGACAGCAGGCGTATTAGGAGCGGCTGCAGCAGTTTCAGCCTCCATATACTTCCTTATAAAGAGAAAGCGGTTTTGGCGGAGGGCTCTCACAGCAGCCATGCTGGCAGAACTGGCGGCTTCGTCCGGAGCTATGGGACTTACCTGGTTTTGCATTCTGATGGAGGACTTTGAAAGGCTGAACCAGATGATTTCTGTTGTGTCTCTTACCGTGGCGGGAGAGTCGATTCTGGTCATCGGTCTGTGGGGAATCGGGAAAATCTGGGAGAGACGGTGGGACGGTGAATAAAACAGAAGAAAAACAGTGAAAAACTGATTTACAACCAGAAAATCATGTGCTATACTCTATGACGTACAAACGCGCCGGCGCTCAGCTTTTTGAGTTCCTGACAGAAGCTTGGTGCACGGTAAGAATTATTTTTATTATAAGGAGGAAATCACCATGATTTCAAAGGAGAAAAAGTCTGCTATTATCGCTGAGTACGGAAGAAAGCCTGGAGATACAGGTTCACCGGAGGTTCAGATTGCTATCTTAACAGCAAGAATCACAGAGCTCACAGAGCACTTAAAGGCAAACCAGAAGGATCATCACTCCAGACGCGGTCTGTTAAAGATGGTTGGTCAGAGACGCGGTCTCTTAGACTACTTAAAGAAGACAGATCTGGAAGGATACCGTGCTTTAATCGAGAAGTTAGGCATCAGAAAGTAATGAATGACATTAGGGTGGAGAAATCCACCCTAATTATTTACGCTCATCAGGAAACATCGTTTCCGGCAGAAGACAACAGATGCTGTGGAAGACGTGATCCGAGACCGCTGATGTAGGCACAGGAGGAGAGCCGGGAAGGCTTCCGATATCCGGCAGGTTCTGCGCCCAGATCAGTAGTTTCGGATACTTCCGCAGGTTCCCTCTGCCATTTGGCAGGCAGGGAGAGGAAACAGGAGACAACAGTTTTTGAACAAGGAAATTTGAAAAGGAGACCTTTCTATGTATAAGAGTTTTTCAATGGAGCTGGCCGGCAGAACACTGACAGTAGACGTCGGCAGAGTGGCAGCCCAGGCAAACGGCGCTGCGTTTATGCATTATGGAGATACCACGGTTCTGTCCACAGCGACAGCTTCCGATAAGCCGAGAGACGGCATTGATTTCTTCCCGTTAAGCGTCGAGTTTGAGGAGAAGATGTACGCAGTTGGAAAGATTCCGGGAGGATTTAATAAGAGAGAGGGAAAGGCGTCTGAGAACGCAGTTCTGACTGCCCGCGTCATCGACCGCCCGATGCGCCCTCTGTTCCCGAAGGATTACAGAAACGACGTTACCTTAAACAACCTGGTTCTGTCCGTTGATCCGGAGTGCAGCCCGGAGTACACAGCTATGCTGGGATCTGCCATTGCAACCTGCATCTCTGACATTCCGTTTGACGGTCCCTGTGCGACCACACAGATCGGCATGATCGACGGAGAGTTTATTGTGAACCCGACTGCAGCCCAGAGAAAGATTTCCGACATGGCTCTGACAGTGGCTTCCACCAGAGAGAAGGTCATCATGATTGAGGCCGGAGCGAAAGAGGTTCCTGAGGATGTGATGATTCAGGCTATCTTTAAGGCTCATGAGGTAAACCAGGATATTATTAAATTTATTGATACAATCGTAGCTGAGTGCGGAAAAGAGAAGCATTCTTACGAGAGCTGCGCAGTTCCGGAGGAATTATTTGCAGCAATCAAGGAGATTGTGCCCCAGGAAGAGATGGAGGCAGCAGTCTTCACAGACGAGAAGCAGAAGAGAGAAGAGAACATCAAGGCCATTACAGAGCGTCTGGAGGAGGCCTTTGCAGAGAACGAGGAGTGGCTGGCAGTCCTGGGCGAGGCAGTTTACCAGTACCAGAAGAAGACTGTCAGAAAGATGATCTTAAAGGATCACAAGCGTCCTGACGGCCGCGGCATCACAGAGATCCGTCCTCTGGCAGCTGAGATCGACATTGTGCCGAGAGTCCACGGCTCTGGTATGTTCACCCGCGGACAGACTCAGATTTTAAACGTATGTACGCTGGCTCCTCTGTCTGAGGCTCAGAAGATCGACGGTCTGGATGAGAACGAGACAAGCAAGAGGTACATGCACCACTATAACTTCCCGTCCTACTCCGTAGGAGAGACAAAGCCGTCCAGAGGACCGGGACGCCGCGAGATCGGCCACGGCGCTCTGGCTGAGAAGGCCTTAATTCCGGTGCTTCCAAGCGAAGAGGAGTTCCCATACGCAATCCGTACTGTTTCTGAGACAATGGAGTCCAACGGCTCTACGTCCCAGGCCAGCATCTGTGCTTCCACCCTGTCTCTGATGGCGGCAGGCGTTCCGATCAAGGCTCCGGTAGCTGGAATTTCCTGCGGCCTTGTAACTGGAGACACAGACGACGATTACATTGTACTGACAGATATCCAGGGCTTAGAGGACTTCTTCGGAGACATGGATTTCAAGGTGGGCGGAACTCACAAGGGAATCACCTCCATCCAGATGGATATTAAGATTCACGGCCTGACAAGACCGATCATCGAGGAGGCTATCGCCAAGACAAGAGAGGCCAGACTCTATATCCTGGATGAGATTATGAAGCCGGTCATTGCAGAGCCGAGAAAAGAAGTAGGCGAGTTCGCTCCGAAGATTGAGCAGATTACTATTGATCCGCAGAAGATTGGCGATGTAGTAGGAAAGCAGGGCAAGGTGATCAATAAGATCATCGAGCAGACAGGCGTGAAGATTGACATCAGCGACGACGGAAGCGTTTCCGTCTGCGGTACAGATAAGGCTATGATTGACAAGGCGGTTTCTATTATTAAGAGCATTGTCACAGAGATTGAGCCAGGACAGATTCTGACAGGAACGGTTGTCCGCATTATGAATTTCGGTGCTTTTGTGGAGCTGGCTCCCAATAAGGACGGCATGATTCACATTTCCAAGCTTTCTGATAAGAGAGTAGCGAAGGTGGAGGATGTGGTAAATATCGGAGACGAGGTTACGGTAAAGGTTATCGAGGTAGACAAGATGGGCCGCATTAACCTGAGCATGAAACCGGGTGATCTGAACCAGGAAGCTCATAAAGAGTAGGCATGAAAGCGGATGATTTTTAGCCGGACAGGGGTATTTGGCCGGCTGGCAACATAGAAATCAGGGCTGCTGTAAAACAGAAAGACAGTTTTACAGCGGCCCTTTTTTAAACAGGAGGACAGGTATGCTGGAAGTATTGGGAATCTACAAAAAATTTAAGAAACGCCAGATTTTAAACGGGGCATCGTTTACGGCGGCTCCGGGACAGTGCATAGGCATTGCCGGGGGCAATGGATGCGGAAAAACCACGCTTTTATCCATTCTGGCGGGGGTGAGCCGGCCAGATCGGGGCAGCATACGCTTTGATGGGGAAGAGGCTGTGGGAAGGCGTTCTGTTTTTGAGAAAAGGGCGGCCTATGTCCCCCAGGAAAATCCTCTGATTCCAGAGCTGACGGCCAGAGACAATTTTGCCCTCTGGTACAAGGGAGACAAAAAGAAAATGGAGAGGGATCTGGAACAGGGAGTGGCCAAGACATTGGGGATCTCCTGGTTTTTAGACGTTCCGGCTGGAAAGCTGTCAGGCGGTCAGAAAAAACGTCTCAGCATTGCGGCGGCCCTCTCCAATCAGGCGTCGCTTCTGATTATGGACGAGCCGGGAGCGGCCCTTGATCTGGGGGCGAAGGAGGAGATACTTCACTACATTCGCACCTTTACACAGGGGGGAGGAACGGTGATCCTCACCTCCCATGAGATGCCTGAGCTTCAGGCCTGCAGCGCGCTGTATATTTTAAAGGAGGGAGTGCTGATTCCTGAAAGCATAGAAAACGGGGTGGAACCGGAAAAACTGATTGGTAAATTCTGACAAAACTCGTCCGAATTCTTAAAGATTCTTTACAAAATTGTCTAATCTGATGACGAAATTGGGAAAATATGCTAGAATAGATTCCATTCAAAAAAGAGGAGGAAAACAGTATGAAATGCCCTTATTGTGATCAGGAAATTCCAGATGGGAGCGCTGAGTGCCCCGTATGCAAAAAGAATCTGATGGAAGCTTCAAACGAGACTGAGCCGAATGGAGCGGCAGGCGGAGAGAACCAGAGCGGCCAGACAGAAGCCGGCTCTGCAGGAGAGCCGGCGGAGCTGGCTGTGGCAGAGAAAAAGCCTAATAAGATATGGATGGCCGGAGCTGCTGTGGCAGCCGTGGCAGTGGTCGGCGGCGTGGCGTTCTGGCAGATGAATAAGCCGGATCCCAAGGATGTGGTCATTGACGCATTTAAGGGCGTAGTGGCAGAAGGACAGACCAATCCCATGGAGGAGATTTTCGGCTGGAAGGCTCTGGGAGAGAAGCTGTACAGCGATTCCTACCAGGTAGGCATGAATCTGACTCTGGGGGAGCTGTTAGGCAGTTCAGAGCTTCAGGGAACGGGCTTCAGCATCAATGCCAGGGAAGACAGAAGCAGCAGTACCATGGATATGGATCTGGGATTCCAGTACGGCGACATTCCTATGTTCAACGCGAAATTTTACCTGGATAATTCGGAGATGGCCATTGCCCTGCCGCCGGATATGACGAACAAGGTATTTACGCTGAATCTGGAGGAGGATTTGAATACCCAGATTGCCAATTCCCCGTATCTTGGAAAGAGCTTAAGCGACATGGGAATGGATCTCCAGGCTTATGCCGACTATATGAAGAAGGCCAACGAGCTGTCCCATTCAGAGACTCCTATGTTTGATTTCGGCGCTCTCTGGGACAGATATAAGACAGGAAGCAAGGCTGTGGATAATCTGAAAGCGGCCATGACAGTGGAAAAGGGCGAGAGCAGAAGCTGCCCAGTGGGAGATGCAGAGGTCGAGTGCGACGGATACGACGTAGTTCTCAGCAACGCTGCTCTTGTTCAGTTCTTCACAGAGACAAAAGACTTCTTCCTGGCTGATGAAACCTTGAAGAAGGATATGATTACCTGCCTGGAGCTGGTTTACGATCTGAACGCGTCCCTGTACGGCTCTGAAGAGATGGCTCAGCTTTACGGCATGGAGAGCCCGGATATGACTCCGGAACAGCAGCAGACAGAGCTTTGGACCTCAGCGGATGAGGAGATTGAGGCGCTTCTTTCCCAGCTGAAGGGAGCTATGGGAGACGTTACTCTGGCAGTTTACGTGACAGATGACGGAAAACTGGCGTCCTTTGACTACAGCACAGAGCTTTCCCTGGCAGATCAGACGGCAGAGGCTGAGACAGCGGCTGCAGAAGAGGAATCAGCGGCGTCTGCAGAGGCAGCCGATACCTTGAAGCTGTACGGAACTGTAAACTTCAGAGGCGGTTACAGCCAGACCGCGAATATAGAGGCGAACCTTACAGCTGAGGAGCCGTCCGGCGAGAAGATTGTCATCGATATGGCTAAAATGGGAGAGTACGAAAAGGATAAGCTCTATCAGGCCCAGCTGGCGCTTCAGGTAGAGGCGGCAGGCGAGAAGATGCTCTTCAGCATGAGTGGCGAGTACGACATTCCGACAGCCAATTACACCATTGATGCTTACGCAGAGGAGAATGACACGGAGGTTGGAAGCATCCGCATAGACGGTATTATGGAGGATCTGGTTCCAGGCGAGTCCTTCAACGCGGTAGTTGACTCTCTGAGAGTGACAGCCGGTCCGGCAGACGAGGGCATGCTTTTAGCAGAGCTGTCTGGAAGCTATGGAATTAAGCCTTTAGAGGAAGCCGTTTCCAAACCGGAGGGCGAATCCTTTGATATTCTGGCAGCTACAGAGGAAGAGTGGAATACGGTGATTATGGAACTGTATATGGGACTTACCTCCATGCTGAGCGGAGCTGGCCTCAGCTAAAGAAAAGGATAACAGAATTTCATGGGACGATTTTTGACGATTTTAAAAATTGAGATGAAGAGGGCGTTAAAAAGCCTCCCCTATTTTCTGGCAGGAGCAGTTGTGCTGGCGGTATTAGTCGGCACAATTGCTTTTTCTGCAAACAGGATGCTTTATGGGGAGCAGTCTGTGGGAAGCATTCAGGTAGGAGTGGCGGTGCCCGAAGAGGATCGCGGCGCAAAATGGATCATGTCTATGGTGTCCTCTCTGGAGAGCGTGTCCAGTCTCTGTGAATTCGTCTATCTGGACGAGGAGGAAGGACGCAGGCAGATGGAGAGGGGGGAGATCTACGCCCTCATGCTGATACCGGATCAGCTGCTGGAAGGAATTATGAACGGGACGAACGAGCCTGTGACGATAGTATTTCCAGAGCAGGCCGGGCTGGAAGCTTCAATTTTCCGGGAACTGACAAATGCTGGAACAGAAATTTTAAAGACTGCCCAGGCCGCTGTTTATAGCACAGATGAGCTCTTAGGGGATATGGGAAGAACCAGCCAGATTCCGCAGGCAGAGTCAGATCTGAACCAGATGTATCTGAAATATGCCCTTTCCCGCTCTGTCTATTTTAAAACGGAGCAGGTGAGCGCATCGGGAGATGTGACCACAGAGGTGTTTTACGGAATTTCCTGCGCTGTGCTGGCAGTTCTTCTGCTGGGAATTCCTGCGGCTGGATTTCTGCGTCCTTTTTCCCCTGTGATGGAAAAAAAGCTGTATCTTTCTGGATTCAGCCGTCCTATGCGCCTGTGGGCCAGAACGGCTGTGCTGGCCTTTCTGTTTGCTCTGGCTACGGCAGCTCCGTTTTTCATCTGCCTTGTCAAAGGCTTTTTTCAGAGCGGTCTGCTCAGCATTCCTGTGTGGCTCCTCGTCTGCGTCTGCGCGTCCGGCTGGGTGATTCTCATTTACGAGGCGGGAAGAAGCACGCTGGCCGGCATCAGCATTCTGTTTCTTTCCACGATTGTCATGATGTTTATGGCTGGCGGACTGATTCCGTCTGTTTTTCTGCCTGAAGCCGTTGCCGGAGCCGGAAAATTTACGCCGGTCTTCTTTCTGATGGAAGCAGTGAAATGGATGGTCTCAGAAGATATGTCAGGAAGGGCCGGGCAGCTGGCGGCATGGGCTCCGGTTCTCAGGCTTCTTGTTCTGGAAGGGGCGGCGTTCTGCCTTGCGGCGGCAGTGAGGAGGGATTATGAATAAAATGGGACTGTGGTTTTATCTGTCTTTGAAGCGGCAGACAAAACGCCTTTTTTTCCTGCTTCTGCTGCTCGCCCTGCCGGTGGGACTCTGGCTGCTTCGGGAGGCAGAGCGCCCGGAGGAGGATGCCATTGCCATCGCCCTCTACGCAGGAGAGCCGGACTGGAATCGGCGCGTAGCTGACGAGCTGCTGTCAGGAGAGCATTCCTTTGAGTTTTACCTGAGCGGTTCAGAAGAGGAGCTGCGGGAGGATGTGGCCGCCAGAAGAGCAGAGTGCGGCTATATTTTCTCAGAGGATTTGCTGGAAAAACTGGAGAGCGGGCGGTTTAAGAGAAGCATTACTCTGGTGACGGCTCCTTCCACAGCTGTGGACAAGCTATCCTCTGAAGTCGTATTTTCCGGCCTGTTTACTGTATGGGGACGCAGCCTTCTGGAGACGTACAGCAGGGAGGGAGAAGTCTTTCAGGGGGAGAAAGAGGTCTGGAAGAGGCTGGAACCTATGTATGACCATTATCTGGAAAATGGAAGCACCTTTGCCTTCCAGTATGAGACGGAAGAGGGAACGCAGCTTGGAAAACCTTCTATGAAGCAGACGTTCCCGGCCAGAGGCCTGACGGCGGTGTTTATTTTTGTGATGGGCCTGACGGCGGCAGTGACGGTCTGCGAGGATGAAAAGAGAGGCCTGTTTTCCACCCTGTCAGGCCTTGGACGTGAGGCGGCCGTTTTCTCCTGCCTGGCGGCCCCTGTGTTTCTGTCCTGCGTCAGCGGATTCGCAGCGCTTGCAGCCGCTGGGGAGCTGTCTTCGTCTTCCTGGATACCAGAGGGGATCCGGCTGATTGTTTATGGAGGAATGTGCACGCTGTTTTCCTGGGGACTTTGCAGGATTGTGAAAAATCCGCTGGCGGCTGCCTGCCTGATTCCGTTTTTTGCGTCGGCAAGCCTGATTCTCTGCCCTGTATTTATCGATCTGTCCCTGTTTCTTCCCTGGGCGTCAGCTGTGGCCAAATTCTTTCTGCCCTACTATTATCTCGTATAAATCCATTGAAATTTTAATGGATCCTTACTATAATAGGAAGAAGCGAGTGCGCGGTTTGGAAAGGGAGTAGAGTATGGAGGAGATGAATTTTGACGAGCTTCATGCTTTGGCTGACGAGAAGCAGTATAGAAGCCTGAAGGAAAAACTGATAGAGATGAACGAGGTAGACATTGCCTCGTTTATGGAGGAGTTGGATTCGGAGAAAACGGTGGTAGTGTTTCGGACGCTTCCCAAGGAAATCGCGTCGGATGTGTTCGCCTGCCTTCCGGTAGAGAAGCAGCAGCATATCATTACCAGCATTACGGATAATGAGCTTCAGTATATTATGGACGATCTGTTTGTGGACGACGCGGTGGACATGCTGGAGGAGCTTCCGGCGACCATTGTAAAGAGAGTGCTGAAAAATTCCAGCCCTGATACAAGAAAGCTGATCAACCAGTTTCTGAAGTACCCGGATAACAGTGCGGGAAGCGTGATGACCGCCGAGTATGTGGGGCTGAAGAAGGCCATGACAGTGGAGGAGGCGTTTGCATATATTCGGAAGTACGGCGTGGATAAGGAGACCATTTATACCTGCTACGTGATGGACGCGGGACGCCATCTGGAGGGCGTGGTGACGGTGAAGGATCTTCTGATGAGCCCGTATGCCACCACCATTGAGGAGATTATGGACAGCCATGTGCTGAAGGCCCACACCACAGACGACCAGGAGGCGGTGGCGGATCTATTTAATGAGTATGATCTTCTGAGCCTTCCTGTTGTAGACGGAGAAAACCGTCTAGTGGGTATTATCACAGTCGACGATGTGATGGACGTTATGGAGCAGGAGGCCACAGAGGACTTTGAGAAGATGGCCGCCATGAATCCCAGCGAGAAGCCGTATCTGAAGACCAGCGTGTTCCAGCTGGCCAAGAACAGGATTGTCTGGCTGTTGATTCTCATGTTCAGCAGTATGGTGACAGGAGAGATTCTGACTACTTATGAGGAGGCTTTCTCAGCGGTTCCCCTTCTGGTCACCTTTATTCCCATGCTGATGAATACAGGAGGAAACTCCGGAAGCCAGGCCAGCACCATGATTATCCGAGGCATGGCGGTGGGGGAGATCAGCCCCTCCGACCTGGCGAAGGTAGTATGGAAGGAACTTCGGGTGGGCATTCTGGTGGGCATCTGCCTGGCGATTGCCAACTTTGTGCGCCTGACTTTGTCCTATCCGGGGCAGGAGATGATCTGTCTCACCGTTGTCCTGAGCATTTTCTGCATTGTTATTATCGCCAAGACGATTGGCTGCACGCTGCCGATTATTGCCAAGGTTCTGCACATGGATCCGGCGCTGATGGCGTCTCCTATGATCTCTACGATTCTGGACGCCTGCAGTCTTGTAATTTATTTTAATTTTGCCTGCCGTCTTCTCGACATGGCAGGCTAGACTTGTAATTTTTCAGATTAAGCGATATAATGAATTATCTTTAACACAGGCCCGGCAGCCGGCCGGGCCTTATTCTAACAGTGAGGAGTGTGGAGTCATGGAAAAGATCAGAACAAGATATGCCCCAAGCCCGACAGGAAAGATGCACGTAGGAAATTTAAGAACTGCGCTGTACGCCTACCTGATTACCAAGCATGAGGGCGGAGATTATATTTTACGAATTGAGGATACAGATCAGGAGCGCTACGTGGAAGGAGCCACTGAGATTATTTATAATACGTTAAAGGATACAGGCCTGATCCACGATGAAGGCCCCGATGTGGGAGGACCGGTAGGCCCTTACATCCAGAGCGAGCGTCAGAAGTCCGGCATTTATATGAAATACGCCAAGGAGCTCATTGACAAGGGAGAGGCTTACTACTGCTTCTGCGATCAGGAGCGCTTAAACAGCCTGAAGAAGACGGTAAACGGCGAGGAGATTATGGCCTATGACAAGCACTGCCTGCACCTGTCCAAGGAGGAGGTAGAGGCGAACCTGGCGGCAGGAAAGCCTTTCGTTATCCGCCAGAACAATCCGACAGAGGGAACGACCACGTTCCACGACGAGATTTACGGAGACATCAGCGTGGACAACTCTGAGCTGGACGACATGGTTCTGATTAAATCCGACGGATTCCCAACCTACAATTTTGCCAATGTGGTGGACGATCATCTGCAGAAGATCACTCATGTGGTAAGAGGAAACGAGTATCTGTCTTCCTCCCCCAAGTACAACCGTCTCTACGAGGCCTTTGGCTGGGAGGTTCCGGTTTATGTACACTGCCCCACCATTACTAACGAGGAGCACAAGAAGCTGAGCAAGAGAAGCGGCCATTCCTCCTACCAGGATCTGATTGATCAGGGCTTCCTCTCCGAGGCAGTGGTCAACTTTGTCGCTCTTTTAGGATGGTCTCCGGAAGGAAACCAGGAGCTCTTTACCCTGGACGAGCTGATTAAGGAGTTCGATTACCGCCATATCAGCAAATCTCCGGCAGTTTTCGATATGGTGAAGCTGCGCTGGATGAACGGCGAGTACATGAAATCCATGGATTTCGATAAATTTTATGAGATGGCTGAGCCGTATATCAGAGAGGTGATTAAGAAGGATCTGGATCTGAGAAAGATTGCGGCCATGGTGAAGACGAGAATCGAGGTATTCCCGGATATTGCAGGCCATATTGATTTCTTCGAGGAGCTTCCGGAATACGATCCGCAGATGTACGTTCACAAGAAGATGAAATCCACAGAGGAGACGTCTCTGAAGGTGTTAAAGGACGTGCTTCCGATTCTGGAGGCGCAGGAGGATTTCTCCAATGACGCCCTCTACGAGAGACTGTCCGCCTACATTTCTGAGACAGGCGTGAAGACAGGATTTGTGATGTGGCCGATCCGCACCGCTGTGTCAGGAAAGCAGATGACTCCGGCCGGAGCCACAGAGATTATGGAGGTTCTGGGAAAAGAGGAATCTTTAGAGCGAATTAGAAAGGGAATTGAGCTTCTGGAGAAGTAGAAGCTGCTGCCAGGAGGATGTCCTGCGGAAAATCCGCGGCATCCTCCCTTTTATCTCAGTGGGAAACGATGTATAAATGCCCTTGGGCGGGGCGCGTCTTGGGAGGAATTAGAGCATGCCATTTAACGAAGCGCAGTCTGCGGCAGTCAGCCACAAGGACGGTCCTATGATGGTTCTGGCAGGACCGGGATCCGGGAAAACTACTGTGGTTACCCACCGGGTTCAGAGTCTCATTGAGAAGCATGGGGTGAACCCCTCCTCCATTTTGGTGATTACCTTTACGCGGGCGGCGGCCAGGGAGATGAAGGAACGGTTTGAGCGGCTGATGGAAGGAAGGCCTATGAGAGGACAGGTAAGCTTCGGAACCTTTCACTCCGTCTTTTTCAGGATCCTGAAGCTGGCCTATCAGTACGACGCGTCGGATATCATAAGAGAGGATCAGAAGCTCAGGGTGATCCGGGAGCTGACGGCGAAGGAGCAACTGGAGCCGGAGGATGAAAACGAACTGATTTCCTCCCTGATCAGCGAGATCAGCGCGGTGAAGGGGGAGCAGATTGACCTGGAGCATTACTATGCGAAAAGCTGCTCCGGGGATTCCTTCCGGAGGATCTACAGAGGGTATGAGGAACAGCTGCAGCGGGCCCACAAAATTGATTTTGACGATATGCTGGTCATGTGCTGGGAGCTGTTTCGCAAACGTCCCGATATCCTGTCCGCCTGGCAGAAAAAGTACGAATATATTCTGGTGGACGAGTTCCAGGATATCAACAGGCTTCAGTACCAGATTGTGCGGATGTTAGCCGCCCCTTCGGACAACCTGTTTATCGTGGGGGACGACGATCAGTCTATTTACCGGTTCCGGGGAGCGAAGCCGGAGATCATGCTGGGCTTTGAGAGAGATTATCCCAAGGCGGCAAGAGTGCTTCTGGATGTGAACTACCGCTCTACCAGGGAGATTGTGGAGGCGTCTCTGCGGCTGATTGAGCACAACGAAAAGCGGTTTAAGAAGTCTTTAAAAACAGCAGGCAGCAGGGGAAGAGGCGTCATCACGAGAATCTGGGAGGACGAGGAGGAGGAGAACAGCCGCATTGCGGAGGAAATCAGGATGTATGCAGAGGCAGGGTGCAGCTACAGCGATATCGCAGTCCTGTACAGGACGAACTCCGGACCAAAGCGGCTGATTGAGAAGCTGATGGAGTACAACCTTCCCTTCCGGGCCAGGGATCAGGTTCCCAATCTCTATGAACACTGGATTTCCCAGAATATTCTGTCCTATATCCGGGTAGCCCTGGGAAACAGAGACAGGGCAGAGGTGCTCCAGATGATCAACCGGCCGGCCAGGTATGTGAGCCGTGACGCGCTCAGAGATCCCCAGGTGTCTTTTGAACAGCTGAAGACCTATTATAAAGACAAGGACTGGATGGTGGAGCGCATTGAGAACCTGGAGTTCGATCTGACGGCAGTCAGCCGCATGTCCCCTCTGGCGGCAGTGAATTATATCCGGAAATCCATCGGCTACGACGCCTGGCTCTATGAGTATGCCGCGGCCCACCATGTGAAAGCGGAGGAACTTTTGGAGACAGCGGAGCAGCTCAGGGAGAGCGCGGCCAGATATAAGACCTTTGACGCCTGGTTTGAACATATCCGGGCCTACGGCGAAGAGCTGAAAAGGCAGGCCAGGGAGCGGGAGGAGCAGGCGGACGCAGTGATGCTCTCCACCATGCACAGCTCCAAAGGGCTGGAATACCGGGTGGTGTATATTCTGGACGCCAACGAAGGCGTCACGCCTCACAATAAGGCAGTGCTGGACGCTGACATCGAGGAGGAGAGACGCCTGTTCTATGTGGCCATGACAAGGGCCAAGCAGCGTCTTCACGTGTACGGCGTAAAAAACAGATATCACAAGCCGGCGGAGGTTTCCAGGTTTGTGGAGGAGTATCTGGAGGAGCAGGACGGAAAGGAACGGTAGGGAATATGAACTGTGTCCACATTTACTGCGGAGACGGAAAAGGAAAGACTACGGCGGCCGTGGGCCTGGCCGTGAGAATGCAGGGCTGCGGTTATCCTGTGGTGATCGCCCGGTTTCTGAAGACAGACGAGTCAGGGGAGGTAAGAGCCCTTGAGAACCTTCCGGGAATTACGGTGATTCCCTGTAAAAAGACCTTTGGCTTTACCTGGCAGATGACGCGGGAGGAAAGGGAAGAGGCCGCTCTTTACTACAGCGGGCTGTTTGAAACGGCCGTCAGCCTGGCGCGGGAGGCCTGCGCCAAAGCCGAACAGGCTCTTCTTATTTTAGACGAGATAGCTGCGGCTGTGGGAAACGGGTTCGTAGAGGAGGAGAGGGTGCTGGATTTCCTGGAAAAAAGGCCCCAGAATCTGGAGATAGTCCTGACGGGACGAAATCCGTCTGACAAAATGGCAGAGGCCGCTGACTATGTGTCGGAGATTCTGTGCAGAAAGCATCCGTTTCAGCAGGGGACAGGAGCCAGAAGAGGGATTGAATTCTGACGCAGGGAAAGGATAGAGAGACATGAACAGAAGACAAAGGACGCAGATGCGCCTGATTACCAATGAGATGAGAGAGGAATACATTGCCCAGATGGACGAGGAGTATCCAGGCTACCGGGACGAGCGTGAGAAGCTGTATACCTTTGTCAAAATTTTTACAGGAGTGAGAGTGATATACAGCCTGTTTTATATAGGACTGTGCATGATGTGCGGCCTGGATGTGACGGAAGGGCTGGTAAATCTTTTAAGCACAGCCGTATTTTACTTCTGGTATACTCTTCTCCTGCAGTCCGGATGGGGAGTGGCTGCCTTAATGCTGGCAGCCAGGGCAATCGGTCTTGGAATCGGTGGAGCGGGACTTTTGAGCAACGCTCCGTGGCTGGTAGCGGCGGCGCCTGGAGCAGTGGCGGCAGCTGTGATCTTTACCATGATTGCAGGAATGGCCATGCAGTTTTTGGAGGCAGTATTCTGCATTTATGTTCTGTTTAACAGACAGGCGTCCATGACGGTAAAGCTGAACCGGGCTATGAGCGTCTATTTCTCAAAAAAGGCAGTTTCCAGAACAACCCTGGAGCAGATGGCCGGCTACAGAAACGAGGCTGCTGAGGAAAATCAGGAAGGACAGGAAGAGCGGGGAGAGGAACATCAGGCGGATGACGAAAATGAGAAATTTACTTGATTTTTTCGGTTGTCTCTGATAGCATTAGTGTACACTGATAAAATATGGAAAGGTAAGGAACGCTATGGCTGAGAACAAGAACGTAAACCCGGATGCAGAAAATGAGGAGGAGATGACAGTCACCCTCACTCTGGACGACGGAAGAGAGCTGGAGTGCGTAGTCCTCACAATCTTCCCTGCGGGAGATAAGGAGTATATCGCTCTGCTTCCGATGGACGATGAGGACAGCGAGGAGGGAGAGGTTTATCTGTACCGTTATACAGAGGATGAGAATGAAGCTCCGAATCTGGAGAACATCGAGGACGATGACGAGTACGAGATCGTGGCTGACGCTTTCGACGAGCTGTTAGACGAGCAGGAGTACGACGAGCTGGTAAGCGAGGACGAGTTAGACGACTAAAGCTTCTTCGCGGCACAGAGGCGGTAGCGAAGAGCTGCGGCTTAGAAAGTCAGAATAGAAAGCAAAAGGAATCCCCGGCGCTGCATGTCTGTGACAGGACGGCAGCGCCGGGGATTTTGAGATCCTTATTTATAAATTATACGTTGAAGCGGAAGAGAACCACATCCCCGTCCTTTACCACGTATTCCTTGCCCTCCATGCGGACCAGGCCTTTTTCCTTGGCGGCTGTGTAGGTTCCGCAGTCTAAGAGATCCTGATAATTGACAACCTCGGCCTTGATAAATCCTCTCTCAAAGTCAGAGTGGATTTTTCCAGCTGCCTGAGGAGCCTTAGTGCCTACCTTGATGGTCCATGCCCTTGTCTCGGTCTCTCCAGCTGTCAGGTAGCTGATAAGGCCTAACAGGCGGTAGCTGGCTGCGATCAGCTTGTCGAGTCCTGACTCAGTCAGTCCCAGATCCTCTAAGAACATCTTCTTCTCGTCGTCGTCCAGCTCTGCGATCTCCTGCTCAATCTGAGCGCAGATGACGAATACCTCGCTGCCGTTCTCAGCGGCGAAATTTCTCACTGCCTGTACATACTCGTTGGACGCTCCGTCGTCAGATAAATCATCCTCCGCTACATTGGCCGCGAAGATAACAGGCTTCCAGGTGAGAAGGTTTAAGGTGGCGATAAATGCCAGCTCGTCCTCATCCTCTGTCTCGTAGCTTCTGGCTAATTTGCCTTCCTCCAGATGGGCGTACATGGCTTTTAAGATCTCAAGCTCTTTTGCAAGAGCCTTATTTCCCATGGCGCTCTTAGTGGTTTTGGCAATGCGGCGCTCCAGAATCTCCATGTCGGAGAAGATAAGCTCCAGGTCAATGGTCTCAATGTCGCGGAGAGGATTTACGCTTCCGTCTACATGAACGACATTGGGATCCTCAAAGCAGCGGACTACATGGACAATGGCGTCCACCTCGCGGATGTTGGACAGGAACTGGTTTCCAAGGCCCTCTCCCTTGGACGCGCCCTTTACCAGTCCGGCGATGTCTACGAATTCGATGACAGCCGGCGTAATCTTGGCAGAGTTGTAGAGAGCAGCCAGCTTCTGAAGTCTCTCGTCCGGTACGGGAACTACGCCCACGTTGGGATCGATGGTACAGAATGGGTAGTTGGCGGACTCTGCTCCGGCCTTGGTCAGAGAGTTAAACAGGGTACTTTTTCCTACATTGGGTAAACCCACAATTCCTAATTTCATTTTTATATTTCCTTTCTTATAAACCTTTATTTTACAAGGTTTGTACGTTTTCACATACATACCGAGTGCCACAACGAGTGCCACCAAGCATATCAATCTATGTCTTTTATACGACATTCAACGCACAAGCCACTAAGTCGATTTCTCTTTGTTTTTCTTCTTCCGTTATATGAACATAGAGATTCATGGTAATTCCGATATTTGAGTGCCCCAGAATCTTCTGCAAAGTTTTCGGCATCATGCCGCCTTCAATACATCTGGTTGCAAAGGTATGTCTCAATACATGCATGGAAAACCTTTTGATTCCTGCTTTATCGCAAATCTTAAATAATGCGGTATCATAAGTGCTGTTCTTGACTGGTTCTCCTTTTCTGCACAAGAAAATATGTTCTGCCCATTCCATAGGAATTACTTTTATTTTCTTGTTCTTCTCTTTCTGCATCACTAAAATCCTAATTGCTTCATCAGTAAGCGGAATTGTACGATAACCAGATTTACTTTTCGGCTCTCCCACACGCCATTCACCAGTGCTGTGCCGATATTCCATTGACCTTTGAATTTTCAACGTCTTTTTTTCAAAGTCAATATCAGACCACATCAGACCAACCAGTTCTCCTGTACGAAGTCCGGTTTGCAAAATAAATCGAAATTGATTTTCATAGCTTTTTCCTTCTGACTGCTCCAAAAACTTTCTTTGTACGTCAATGGTAAGTGCTTCTTTCTTTTCGGAAGGCTTTCCCATGTCACTCTTAACTGATTTTTTACATGGATTACTAAGAAGAACATCATTTTCCTTTGCAAATTCAAGCATATTAAAAAGTGCAATGCGTGTTTGATATATTGTTGATGCCTTATATCCTTCATCTGCCATATTGGTAAAAATTCTTTGACAATGAATAGGTTTTACCTCTGACAACAGTTTTTTTCCTATCACTTTCTGGATATTTCTATGATAGCGTTCTGTATAATTTCTAACTGTATTAGGACGAACAGTTTTCTTTTTTACATCAATCCAGTATTCAAACCAAGCATCTACCATCATGCTGACAGCTTGTTCTATATCACTATGTTCATTTATATAAGTTGCATCCGCAATCCATTGTCTTACTTCCTGCAACTTCTTTGAGCGTTTCGATTTTCGCTTACCAAATCTATCAACAAAACGAGCACAATATGTACCATTCGGCTGTTGATAAATTCCCTCTCCAATTTCCTTCCCTTTCAAATCTTTGCCCATAATTTTCAGCTCCTTTCATAAAAGAAGCCCCAATATAGCAATCTATAGATTACCACAATGGAGCTTCAAATTCAAGGAAAATCGGCTACTTTATATACTTTTTACAGTTCAATACTATCTTCTATAAACCGTTCAAATTCCTTTCTTTTCACCAATTTTTTCTTACCGACATATAACACAAACGGACATCTTGGCATTCTAAGTAAAGCAGATATTTTATTTTGTCCTATATTAGAATATTCAGCCGCTTCTTCTATCGTGAGATTTACCTTTTCCCATATTGGTATTTCCTTTTTCATTGCAGATACCCCCTCGTCACTCAAAAGGGGCTTGTTCATCTGTAATCTCAATAAAACCATTATTTCTATTAAAATAATCTTCAACAGACTGGTACTCGGTTCTTTTTCCAGAATCATCATATGTAACCACTTTATGAATCCTACGGAGAAATGCTTTCCATGATTCCCTATCTTCTCTCTGAACTTCTGGATATTGTTTTTCCAAATCCCAGTTAGAAATAATAAAAACTTTATTATAACAGGCAAACTTATTTGCATATCTGCTTGGTAACTCAATCGGGTATATGTCACAATACAGCAACATTTCTTTTAGCTTGAGCGATGAACGAAACTCATCAAAACAAAGGACAGGTTGACAGCTATAGCCATCAAACGGATGCAAATAGTCAGTGACTCTGTAAACATTGGCATATCCGTTGCTTTCCATTACTCCACGTGTCTTTCCCGTACCCGTAGCACCACTGATGTATGTAACTTCTAAATCAAGCCTTACCGTTTCCTTAAATCGCTCTGTTAATACCGTTATACGTATTTTATCAAGTTTATCAATCTGTAAAATGTAATCTTGGTTTATTGATAGTATCTCAGCATTTGTCATATTGTCGATTACCATTTGATATAATTCCGACATATCATTTCTTTTCCCCTTACTGTCGGGCGGTTGTGTTCCAAATTCTTCAAATGTTCCCTCAATTTTCTTTTCCTGCTTTGCTTCATCTAATTCCCATTTTCCAGACTTTTTTATGTAGTTTACGTTATCCGATACAGAACCCCTGCATTTTTCAATATGTGCTTCTGGAAAGTACCTTTTCATCATGCTAAACCGAACCCTTGAAGTAAAAACAACAAATATATGCGTATGGAATTGTGAACCCTGTTCATCTGCCATACAGAAATATGTCATTGTCTTGAAATTACTTCTGATAACTTCAATAATGCGTGCATGAGTATATCCCTTTTCTATAGGCGCATTGATTGTCAATTGATACATGAAGGACTGCGTATCTATCAAATCCACCTCCTGTTCTTTTTGTGCATAAACCCGAACAGTCTTTAAGCCTTGTAGTTATCGGGTTTATTCGTGTTTGTGCACTGTTGGGTAATACTATGCCAACAGTGTCCGGGCTTGCGGCTTCGCCGCCGCCCAGTACGTTTTCTTATTATTTTGTCAAAGCATCTATGCAAATTTTCTGCATTTTCATCTCATCCCTTATCACAGGCACTTTGATATAGTGCATTTCCGATCCTTGCAACAACACAACTCCTTCGCCCGTTCTAAATTGTCTGTCTCCAATTTTTTCTATATACTCTTTCGGAATAAGCATCTCATAAATGCTTCTAATCGGTGAGCCAACAACAATTATCACTCCATAATTTAGTCTGCTTCCTGTTGGAAAAGCCGTGGCATCTGGACGTTGGCAGGAGATAACAAGACGAACTGCAAGAGAACGTCCAAGCATCAGTATTTCCGATACTTTCCGCATAACACTGTCTGCCTTTTTCTTATCAATTCCCTGCAATGCCAGTATATTAGCCATATATTCATCCCATATAAGCGTTACAGGATTATGCGAGGTATCTTCCCTCGATTGCCTATTATGAAGAATCTCGTACACAATATCTAATGCTTCAATCGATTTATCATAAGCATAATATCGGGAGCATTTGCGCAAATGTGCAAATGAATCATCCTGCTTAAAGTCAGCAAAATATACCTTTGCATTTTCCCCTTCCTGCATACACAGACGAGTAAAATATTGATTCATCAGATACGATTTACCACTCCCCGACATTCCACATATCAGTGTGTGGCTGTTGGTTTTTGTGGATATATCTGTTGTTACTGGAATTTTATCTGCATACCCATACCACGCATCATAATCGTAGCCTATCAACAAATTTTCAGAATGTGTCATCATACAGTACATCCTTTTTGATTATTTTGCGCCCATGAACTGTTCTTAAACGGATTTTGTTTCCGTCACACTTTCCCCCATATTCAATCTCTCCAATGATACTTACATTAAATATATCTGCAATAGCTTCCCTTTTCTCCTGCCATCGTTCCATGGGTATCGTGGTATAAAATTCACGAACAGTTACCTTTTTCTTTTTAAGTCTCTTCTTGGAAATCAATATCGGAACTTGCTGTTCTGTATTTCGCCTATCACTAAATACAAGGCAAAGATTTCCTTCATCTTTTTTTGCTGTTATATCTCCAATAAACTGCATAATACCCCCTGCGCATATTATCGGGAAAAGCAGGAGCAAAAATATCATACTACCTATAAACACAGATTCAAAAAAGGGCATCACATCAAAAGAAGTAATTATCTTCTTTACACCAATTTCTAGAAATACAATACCTATGGCAAATAATAACCAAATAAGATTTAGAGCAGGATAATAAAAAAACTGTTCTGCTCCCAGCCTAATGCGATACCATTGCTTTTTTCTGTTATATCTATTTTGATTGTATTGTGAATTGTTCATTTATTCTCCTTTCCGAGTATAAAAGGGATGGAAAACACCATCCCTTTTATACTCATAACAGTGCCAATTACGCCTTATAAATCGCTTCTACTTTTCCTTTCATATTGAAAGAAATGTCAAGCATATCATTCAGCTTCACATCCTTTGGAATGTTGACACCTTCTTTTACAAAAATCTTAGATGCTTTCAGTCCAGTCACATTTTCATCTTCATGAAGAATGTATAAATTCTTGCCCTTAATGTTATCTCCTCTCTCTGTTTGAAAATCTAATTCTTGAACACCAACGAATTGCGCTTTCATTATCTTTTTCTCCTTTCTACCAGCGTATCGCGAATAGCTGTTAATAATTTTCACATGCATGCAGAAGCTTTTTCTTGCTTCTAGGCATATGATATAATATAATCGTAGGGTAAAATAGAGTGTAAAAAACATTTGTTTTCACATGATTTTTCCCCCATACCAAAGGAGCCTTACATATGAATTACATATTTACCACAGAACTAATATATAAACTATGTGCATATAGAATCACAGACAAGATTACTGAAACAAAAATATCTCACAGAAAGATTTATCCTCAAGAGCCTAAAATTATTGGCAGAATTCAAAATATCAAAGTGTCAAAAAAAAGAAACCCATATTTAATTCAAGATAATGTTAGAGACGCAATAGTAGATAAATTACATTTTAAAGATAATAAACACCTTTTATGGGGAACAAATGAAGAAATATGTTATAATCTTCCCCTAGTATTTCAGTGTCTTTTATTTGACTTAATTTCTAAAGATAGTATTTATAGAGAACTTACAGAAAAAATACTATGCAGTTATATTCCATTTGCCCGCTATCTTGCATATCATCATGTTATATTTGAAATGCCTTCACCTATAGAGGGATACTCTACATCAGACTTTTATCCTACAAACATCTGGGAATTATATGAGACTGTTGATGCTTTTGCAGACAAAGCCATTGCATACCTTTACCAAAAATGCCATTCTGATTTTTACAATACCTTTTTACAATTTTGTACTTCACACGATTCATATAAAAAATGGACTAAATACTTAGATATATGGGTAAAAGAGCAAATAATTCCCATAATTTCAAAATATAAGCCTACTTCAAATTCGGTTGGTAGTCGGATTTATTCACTTATATTAACTGATTATTCATACATACCTTCATTAGTTCTATCTGATACCTTCAAAGAACCAAATATATTAGCAATACAAAAAATGATTTCAGCAACAGACCAATATATTGAACAATTAGAAAATATTAACAGCGAGTATTGTTGCATGGAACTATTGAACCATATTTGAATATTCCATCAATACGACAGAAAAGCAATCACCTTAATTGTGATTGCTTTCTTTTACAAGGAATCGTTATATTTTCTCTGCTTTAATCCTCAACTTTATAATAAATAATATCTGATACTCCACCATCAATCGACATATACTGTATATAGATATGTTCTGTTAAAAATGGGTCATTATAGATATAAGGATTTTCTCCAATTGTACCTTCTGGATAAATCAAAAAATAATCTTGATTGTCTTCCCCCTCATATCTTACTTGACATTTATATGAGCCATCTTCATTTTTAGTAATTTCGACTGGTTTGATATTTGGATATGGTTCAGGATAAAAAGTCATTCCACCGCCTGTAATAATTCCATCTTTATCTAAAAACAAATCTGAAATAGGTTCTCCGCCTCCATACCAATCTTCATATACTCCCATAGCTCTATATGTACCTGCATATTCTGAAAAGTCACCCTTTTGCAGTGCAGTATATGTAGTTGCATCCTCTTCTATGTTGTTGCTTCCCACCTCTGATACTCTAAAACTGGAAAGAATATCAATAACTTCTTGTTCATCAGTTTCTGTAATTCCATTTGGTATCTCTGCCATAAATTCCAAGGCACCATCGTACCAAAAACCCGTCATAAAATTTCCCTCGATGCTGTTTCTGCCACATTCATACTCTGGTTTTACTGCGTAATATATTTGCGAATCTGATTCCACTTTTACCACTGCAAATTTACCTAAGTTTGAATAATCTGTTGTTTGTGCATAACTAGGAACAAAACTTGAATCCGCAAGTTTGGATATATCTACTTCAATTTCATACCGTGGGTCTCCATAAGCGAAGGAATAAGCTAAATAAGTGTATCTAATCACTATACCGTTTTCATTTGTTAATTCCACACTCTCGGATTCTTCTCCTGTTCCCTCATTAGAAACTCTCCAATTATTATAGTAATCAAATGAAAATATAGGCACTTTACCATTTTTTGATTCGACCAACCTCGTCTGATAAGTAGACATTCTTTTCTTTATACCTGATTCATTTACATCAGAAGAATATTCGTATGTATCTTCGCTATCATTTACTTCATCAGAAGTCATTTTTAACTCTATTGTGCTTTTTGCATTACCGCAAGCGGTCAACAAAGCGAATAGAAATACTCCCAACACACATAAAATAATTTTAGTTTTTTTATCTTTTTCTGTCATCTCAAGCGCCTATTTTCCCTTTCTTCTTCAATCGCCAACAACCTCTCTTGTACCTGTCTAATCCTTCTATTTTCTTCTAAATTTGCTTTTTCAGCTCTGTACTGTTCCTCTGCCATCCTTTCCAATTTTTGATTATGTTCATTCTGTTCACGACGCATAAGAACAAGTTCACGATGTGCCGCATCCAATGAATCCAAATAAATATCGTCAATTGCAAGATAACACGTTCTTACTTTATAATCAAAACTGCTGTTTATCCCATATATCTGTGCTCTTAAACCGTCCGCATATCTAGAATATAATTTTCTGCTTATTACTTCTATAACTGCCGCTAACAAAAAGAGGAATGGGCATATGCAAAAACCTAAAGAAAGCAATAACATTAGCAATACAGCTAACAAACTGTTTGGATTTACTGCGATTCCTATTACCATTAAAATCAAACTTCCAATAAATGCAAACAACGATATGATTTTTATTTTTCTCCATTTCTCTGCAAGATGATATTTTTTGTTTTCAGTGTCTTTTTCTGTATCTATCAAGTTTTTCATTACTTGCTCATATTGTTTTCTTTCATCGTTTAATTGTTCAATATAATCACTTACCCCCTTCAAATGTATATTTGTTTTCCCACAATTTATGGCATTATTGTACTCACTCCAAGAATAACAGTGTTCCAAGTCAAGCCGTTGTAATTTTTTCATGCTGTTTTGCTTTTTCATATCATTTTCCTTTCCATCTACTATGTTATGCAGTAGTTCTCATCGACATTTTATCACACTTTTTTTGATTTGCAAAGCATTATGAATTGCATTTTGCAATGCTTATTTATTGTCATAATTGCAATACTATATAGTTTATAGGAGGTGTTGCACATGTCTTTTCAACTAAAACAAAACAAAAAAGAAACGGAAAACAAAACCATTCGTTTTCCTATTCCCTTAATTGATAGAATAGAAAGCGCCATTCAAAACCAAGATGTTACTTTTTCAAGTTTTGTCCTACAAGCGTGCGAATATGCCCTTGAAAATATGGATACCAACGAATAGACACAGAACAAATGTTTTTAAAAAGTAAAACATTTATTCCATTCATCAGCAAAAAAGCCAGTAAGAATTATTTCCTACTGGCTTTTTTGTCAACTTTCCTTCAGTCCTAAAAATCGGGTTTAAGTTAGTGCTTATTCTGTTATCTTGATAACTCATAGTCTTTGATTTTATCTTGTGTTCCTAAAACTGCTATATGGAGCTTCGCCCAATTTTTTATCTAAGTATCACTCTTATCGAGTGCCACAACGAGTGCCAATTTTGCAAAAGAAACATGAATTTATATAGAATTACATCCATACATCCAATATGCAAAAAACTTAATTCACGCAGATTTATCAACTTATATTAGGCTTTACATGAATATATGAAATAGGCTTTCAAATTCCGATACCTAATTTCATAGTATTTATCCTTCCTTCAGCTTAACGTCAGCACACAGGAGGCGGTCTGCCCTTCCTGCACAGATGCTGTGTGATGCCATGTAATAAGGATATCATAGAATAAAGGGAAAGAAAAGAGAAAATGTTTGCTTTTCTTTCCCTGATATATTAAGATAAGAGATCGAGGTATTGTAGACTGCCGCGGTCGATTTAATGATTTAAAGCGGAGTAGCAAAGGAGGAAATTTTAGATGAGTCACAAAAACGGAAGCTTCAGCAACTCGCTGGGCTTTGTACTGGCCTGCGTTGGCTCGGCGGTAGGTTTGGGAAATATCTGGATGTTCCCATACCGTCTTGGGCAATACGGAGGCGCGGCATTTTTGGTGCCATACATTTTTTTCATTGTGCTGTTTGGCCTGACAGGGCTGTCAGCCGAGTTTGCCATTGGAAGGAGAGCCAGGACAGGAACGCTTGGATCCTATGAGCTGTGCTGGGGAGGGGACGATAAGGACGCTCCGGCCTGGAAAAAAGGAATCGGGCGGATCATTGGCTGGATTCCGTTAATCGGATCGTTAGGAATCGCCATCGGCTATTCCATTATCATCGGCTGGGTGCTTCGCTCTCTGGGAGGTTCTCTGACGGGAACGATTCTGAGTACCGATTCAGCAGAATATTTTTCCCAGGCCACAGGAAGCTTTGGAAGCCTTCCATGGCATCTGGCAGTTGTGCTGATTACAGTGGCGATCCTGCTGACTGGTTCAGTGGCTCAGATTGAGAAGGCCAACCGGATTATGATGCCGGTATTTTTTATCCTGTTTGCCGCTCTGGCGGTGAGAGTCGGCTTTCTGGATGGAGCGGAGGGCGGCTACAGCTTTCTGTTTGTCCCCAAGTGGGAGCAGTTAAAAAATGTGGATACCTGGGTAATGGCCATGGGACAGGCCTTTTTCTCTCTTTCCATCACAGGATCCGGCATGATCGTCTATGGCTCCTATTTAAATAAGAATGCCGACATTATCGGCGCCTCTATGCGGACGGCAGTGTTCGACACCATCGCGGCCCTTCTGTCCGCTCTGGCTATTATGCCTGCAGTGTTCGCCTTCGGCATCGAGCCTGGTTCCGGTCCGGCCTTAATGTTTATCACAATTCCAAAGATTTTTTCCCAAATGCCCATGGGACAGGTTTTTTCAGTGATTTTCTTCCTGTCTGTCGTGTTCGCTGGAATTACGTCCCTGATTAACATGTTCGAGGCGGTGATTGAGAGCTGGCAGCACCGGTTCCAGATTCCGCGCCGTCTGGCTGTGGCTCTGTGCGGAGCCATCTGTCTGGGCGTAGGTATTTTCCTGGAGCCGGAACCGTTTGTGGGAAAATGGATGGACTTTATCACCATTATCGTGGTGCCCTTTGGAGCAGTTCTGGGCGCTGTTTCCGTCTACTATGTATTCGGATATAAGAAAATCAAGGAGGAGCTGTCTGAGGGAAGAAAGGCTGCGGTTCCGGCCTGGTTCGGCGCTCTGGCTAAGTATCTTTACGTCCCGCTCACCATTGTTGTGTTCATTCTGGGAATTGCCTACAAGGGAATTGGCTAAAAGATGGAATTTCGTGTCGAAAAAGAGAGCAGAATGTCGAGAGAATGTGTTTGATTTTTGTTGAAACGTGACTTAAAATAAAAGTTACATCGAAAGGAGAGCTTATATGACAGAAGGCGCAGACGTAAGCTTTGTGCATCTTGGTATAACCATTGAGCATCTGAGAAACAGTATCTCCATAGGAGGCTTTGAGATTGCTTTCTACGGGATTATCATTGGAATCGGAATGCTGGCCGGACTCTATATGGCGCAGAAAGACGCCCGCAGAAGAGGGCAGGATCCGGAGCTTTATCTGGATTTTGCGCTGTATGCGATTATTTTTTCCATCATAGGAGCCAGACTTTACTATGTCATCTTTGACTGGGAGCTTTACAGGGACAACCCCATTGAGATTTTCAACCTGCGGGGCGGCGGCCTGGCCATCTACGGCGGAATCATCGGCGCAGTCCTGACTCTGATTGTGTTTACAAAAGTCCGGAAGGTTTCGTTTTTCTCGATGGCAGACACCGGGTGCATCGGACTGATTACAGGCCAGATTATCGGACGCTGGGGAAACTTCTTTAACTGCGAGGCGTTTGGAGGCTACACGGACAGCTTGCTGGCTATGAGACTTAAGATGTCCCTGGTGAATCCTTCCATGATTTCCCAGGAGCTGTTAGACCACAGAATTGTGGAAAACGGAGTGGAGTATATTCAGGTTCATCCGACGTTTCTCTATGAATCGGTCTGGAACCTGGGAGTGCTCGCCTTTCTTCTGTGGTACCGCAAAAGAAAAAAATTTGATGGAGAAATCCTGTGGATGTATCTTTTGGGATATGGACTTGGCCGCGCGTGGATCGAAGGACTGAGAACGGATCAGCTTTTATTTTTCGGCACAGGAATTCCGGTATCCCAGGCTCTGTCCATGGTTTTAGTGGCTGCAGCATCAGCCGTCATCATCTGGAAACGATCAAAGTTAAAAACAGGGATCAAAGGAGAATAGCGATGGCAAATGCGAAAGAAGAGTTAGTGGAGCAAATTGAGAAAATTCGCAAAAAGATGGATCAGTGCATTGAACAGCGGGAGGAATACAGAAAGATTTACCGCTACAGCGTAGAGCTGGATCAGCTGCTGAATCAGTATATTGTAGCAGGATATTAACGTGCAGGCGCTGCCGATATGGCGGCGCCTGTTTTTTGTTTGTACAGAAAACGCCTCAGGGCAGTTTTGCAGGTTTTAATTTACATAATTTTTTTGAAAAATACCTTGCTATTTTTCTGCGTATGTACTAGTATTATAACATAAAGTGGTAGGAAGTGGCGGAAAGTGGGGCTGTGTGGAGTTCTGCAGAAGCCAGGCGGCGTCAGCCTGCAGGTGGTTCTATGTTTAAGGGAGAGTACAGCCATACAATTGATGGGAAAGGGCGTCTGATTGTGCCCTCGAAGTTCAGAGAACAGCTGGGAGATGAGTTTGTCGTGACAAAGGGACTCGACGGCTGTTTATTTGCGTATGGCAATGCCGAGTGGGCCGCCTTTGAGGAGAAGCTGAGGGCCCTGCCGCTGACGAACCAGAATGCCAGAAAATTCACACGTTTCTTCCTGGCGGGCGCCTCGGACTGCGAAGTGGACAAGCAGGGAAGAATTCTGATACCGGCCGTTTTAAGAAGCTTCGCCCATCTTGAGAGGGAAGTAGTCCTGGCGGGAGTGGGAAGCAGAATTGAGATATGGAACCGGCAGCTCTGGGAAGAGAAGAATGTCTATGACGACATGGAAGATATTGCCGAGAATATGGAGGGACTTGGGATATGACATTTTCACACACATCGGTCCTCCTGTACGAGACGGTGGACAGCCTGAATATCAGGCCTGACGGCATTTATGTGGACGGCACTCTCGGAGGAGGAGGCCATGCCTCTCTGGTGCTGAGCCGGCTGGGAGAACAGGGAAGGCTGATTGGCCTTGACCAGGACGCGGACGCCATTGCGGCAGCCGGGGAGAGACTGAAAGAATACGGAGACCGGGTTACTGTGATCCGGACGAATTACGAGAATATAAAGGACGCTTTAGCGTCCCAGGGGATATCGGGAGCAGATGGAATCTACCTGGATCTGGGAGTTTCCTCTTATCAGCTTGACACGGCTGACAGAGGCTTTACCTACCGGGAGGACGACGCGCCTCTCGATATGCGGATGGATCAGAGAAATACTCAGACTGCGAAGGATATTGTGAACGGCTACAGCGAGATGGAGCTGTACCGCATCATCAGAGATTACGGTGAAGACCGCTTTGCCAAGAATATTGCAAAGCATATTGTGAAAGCCAGACAGGAAAAGGAGATCGAGACGGCCGGCGAGCTGACGGAGATCATTAAGGCGTCGATTCCCGCCAAGGTGAGAGCCACCGGAGGCCATCCGTCCAAACGGACGTTTCAGGCTATCCGGATTGAACTGAACCGCGAGCTTCAGGTGCTGGAGCAGTCCATCGATACGATGATCGATCTGCTGAATCCAGGCGGCCGCCTGTCGATTATCACGTTCCATTCTCTGGAGGATCGAATTGTAAAGAACAAGTTCAGGGAAAATGAAAATCCCTGTATCTGTCCGCCGGAGTTTCCGGTGTGCATGTGCGGCAGAAAGAGCAAAGGGCGGGTAGTGACGAGAAAGCCTGTGCTGCCCTCGGAGGAGGAGCTGGCCGCTAATAAGAGATCAAAGAGCGCCAAGCTGAGAGTATTTGAAAAGGCAGGAGCATAGCGGCGCAGACGGCGCTGCAGGAGACGCCCTGCAAAAAAAGGAGGAGGACCTATGGCTGCAAAAAGGCATCGCGTATATGAGACATATACGGACGGGAATACAGTTAGAAAAGTAAAGCAGGCCGGGAAGGGCCAGTCTGGCAGCCGCGAGGCAGCGCAGAGGAAGAAGCAGGCTGAGGATCATCTCAGGCGCAGCCATATTGTAAGGAGAAACAGGAAGAAGGCCCTGCAGATGGACGCGCCCTACGTGATGGCGCTGACTCTGGCAGCGATAATTACCCTTGCTATCTGTATGCAGTATCTGGCTCTCCGATCTTCCATTACCTCCCGTCTGGGAAATATTGAGAAGCTGGAACGTGAAGTGGAGGCGCTGCGGGCCGAGAATGATGCGCTGGAGACGAGCATCAATACCTACGTGGATCTGGATTACATTTACGACGTTGCTACAAAGGAACTGGGGATGGTTTATGCGAATAAGGATCAGATTCTTTTGTATGATAAAACAGAAAGCGAGTATGTAAGACAGTATGAAGACGTCCCAGAGCACTAATAATAAGCAGCCATTCAGAAAATACATGCAGGAAAAGCTGGCCATTACCGTATTGGTGATGATGCTGGCTTTAATTGCTCTTACCGTGATTCTCTATACCATGGTGCAGAACAAGAACGAGGACTATACGCAGGTGGTTTTATCCCACCAGGATTACGACAGCAGGACGATCCCCTACCGGAGGGGAGACATTGTGGATCGGAACGGATCCTACCTGGCCACCAGCGAGAAGGTGTATACCCTGATTCTCGATCCGAAGCAGATGTACGAGGATGATAAAAAGGAGTGCGTGGAGCCTACCATTGCGCTTCTCACAGAGCTGTTCGGCTTTGACGCGGAGGATCTGCGGAGCACGATCACAGGAAAGAAGGACAGCTCCTATATCCGGTATAAAAAACAGATGACCTTTGAGGAAAAGGAACAGTTTGAGACAGAGTCCAAGGCCAGAAACGAGGCCTTCACGAAGAACAGAGAGCAGAAGAAAATCCTGGGCGTCTGGTTTGAGGACGAGTACAGGAGAGTGTATCCCAACGGCTCCACTGCCTGCAATGTCATCGGCTTCGCCCAGAAGGACGGAAGCGCCGGTTCCGGAGGAATCGAGCAGTATTATAACAGTTCTCTGGTGGGCAATAACGGCAGAGAGTATGGATACCTGACGGCCGATTCCAACCTGGAGCGCGTGATTAAGCCGGCCCAGAATGGAAATACGGTTGTTTCCACAATTGATCTGAATATTCAGAAAATATGTGAGAAATACATTGACGAGTGGCAGGCCGGCATCGGAAGCAACGTGGCGGCGGCCATTGTCATGGATCCGAAGACAGGAGAGATCCTGGCCATGGATACCAGCACCCGGTACGATCTGAACAACCCCTACGATCTGAGCGGCTGCTACAGCCAGGAAGAGATTAACGCCATGGACGATAAGGCCAAATCGGAGGCATGGTACAAGATGTGGCGTAATTTCTGCGTCAACGATACGTACGAGCCGGGTTCTCCCCAGAAGGCCTTTACGGTAGCGGGAGCTATGGAGGAGAATATTATAAACGGTAACGAGACGTTCCAGTGCAACGGTTTTCTGTCTATCGGAGGCCACGATATCCACTGCGTTTCCAGAATTGTGGGGCACGGTCCCACTACGGTGATGCAGGGACTGATGAAGTCCTGCAACGTAGTTATGATGAATATTTCCAGGATGGAGGGCGTGGATATTTTCGCCAAGTACCAGAGCATTTTCGGCTTTGGACAGAAGACAGGCATCGACCTGCCTGGAGAGGCAGACGCAGCCAGCCTGATTTACACGGCGGAAAATATGAAATCCGCTGATCTGGCCACCAACTCCTTCGGCCAGAACTATAACTGTACCATGATTCAGATGGCGGCGGCCTACGCCTCCATGATCAACGGAGGCTCTTACTATCAGCCTCATGTGGTAAAACAGATTTTAAATGAGCAGGGCTCTGTAGTGGATAAAAAGGAACCCCTTCTGGTGCGGGAGACGATTTCCAAGGAGACTTCCGACTATATTAACGAGGCTCTTTATCAGACCGTATCAGGAGAGGGCGGAACAGCGGGAGCCGCCGCCGTAGAGGGCTATGAGATTGCGGGAAAGACGGGAACAGCCGAGAAATATCCGCGTTCAGCCAACAACTACCTGGTATCCTTTATCGGATATGCTCCGGCCCACGATCCCCAGGTGCTGTGCTATGTGGTGATTGATACGCCTCATCTGGAGGGAAAGGAGCAGGCCCACTCCACCTTTGCCAGCGAGATTTTCAGCAAGATTATGGCGGAGGTTCTTCCTTATATGAGCGTATTCCCGGATGGGGAGACAGCGCCGGCGGATCAGGAGATGGCAGATCTTCCGGAGGGAATCACCAGCCAGAACAACGGGGAGACGGAGGCGCCTTCTGAAGCTCCGACCAATGAAAACGGCGAGACCTATCCTGTATACGATGAAGAATTTATCGAGGAGGGAGTCCAGTATCCGGAGCTGATGCCGGGGGATCCGTCGGCAGAGTCTGCTCCTTCAGAGGGACAGACGGGAGCTCCGTCCCAGGGAAGCACAGAAGGAGCGGCGCCGTCTCAGGAAAGCATAGGGGCGCCGTCTGAGGCTCCTTCGGCAGAAAGCTCTGCCAGCGGGAATGGCGGCGGAGCAGAAAAGCCTTCAGAGGCGAAAGCGGATACGAATACATAAAATGTGTTTTCGGCAATATACTGTATCAATCGGGACAGCGTTCTACGCAGGAGAGACACAGTATGGAGCAGAGAAGAACACGGCACAGAGAAAGAATAGCTCTCCTGTGCGGGCTTTTATGCCTTGGGATGGCAGGCCTGACAGGAAGGCTATTTTTTCTTATGACCTGCAGAGCAGACGAATACAGCTCCATGGCGACGGAGCTCCACCAGAGAGAGCGGACGCTGAAGGCGGCCAGAGGCAGGATTTTGGACAGAAATGGGACGGTGATTGCCGATAACAGGACTGTATGCACCGTATCGGTGGTTCACAACCAGATCGAGGAACCGGAGAAAGTCTCGGAGGTTCTCAGCAGAGAGCTTTCTCTTCCGGCTGAGGAAGTAAAAAAGAAGGTAGAAAAGTATACGTCCAGAGAGATTATCAGGACGAATGTAGACAAGGAGACAGGAGATCGAATCCGCGATATGGGACTGGCCGGAGTGAAGGTGGACGAGGACTATAAACGGTACTATCCCTTTGACGAGATGGCTTCCCGCGTTCTCGGCTTCACGGGAGGCGACAATCAGGGCATCGTCGGCCTGGAAGTAGAATATGAGGAGTGGCTGAAAGGACAGAACGGAACGATTTTGACTTTGGCTGACGCGGCGGGGGTGGAGATTGAGAACGCGGCGGAGGACAGGATTGAGCCGGTGGCCGGAAGCGATCTGACTATCAGCCTGGATGTGAATCTGCAGCAGTACGCCCAGCAGGCGGCTCTCCAGGTGATGGAGAAGAAATCGGCCAATCAGGTTTCTGTGATTATCATGAATCCACAGAACGGGGAGATTCTGTCTATGGTCACTGTGCCGGAATTTAATTTAAACGATCCCTTCACCCTGCCAGCAGGCGCGCCGTCTGCGGATCCGGATAAAAAACAGGAGCTGTTAAACCAGATGTGGAGAAATCCCTGCATCAACGACACCTACGAGCCAGGTTCGACCTTTAAGATTATAACAGCCGCCGCAGGGCTGGAGGAGGGAGTCGTTACGCTCAAGGATACCTTTTCCTGTCCGGGCTTTCGGATTGTGGAGGATCGGAGAATCCGGTGCCACAAGGCGGGAGGACACGGAGGGGAGACCTTCCTTCAGGGGATGATGAATTCCTGCAATCCTGTGCTCATTGACGTGGGACAGCGTCTGGGAGCGGACCGCTATTACAAATATTTTGAACAGTTTGGCCTCATGGGAAAAACAGGGGTGGATCTGCCGGGAGAAGCGGCCACTATCATGCACAGGAAGGAGAACATGGGAGCCGTGGAGCTGGCTACGGTGTCCTTTGGACAGTCCTTCCAGATTACGCCTCTCCAGCTGATTGCCACAGCCTCCTCCATCATCAACGGGGGAAACCGGGTGACGCCCCATTTCGCCGTGAAGGTGGAAAATCCATCCACAGGCTTTGTCCATGAATTTGAGAGTAAGGAAAAGGGAAGAATTCTCTCAGAGGAGACAAGCGGGACCATGCGCTATATTCTGGAACAGGTGGTGGCGGAGGGAAGCGGAAAAAACGCCAGGGTTCCCGGCTACCGGATCGGAGGAAAAACCGCTACCTCGGAAAAGCTGCCCAGAAGCAGAAAAAAATATATTTCCTCCTTTCTGGGCTTCGCGCCGGCTGACAATCCCCAGGTCATCGCCCTGATCACCATCGACGAGCCGGAGGGAATTTATTACGGAGGCACCATTGCAGCCCCTGTCATCGGCGGGATTTTCGACAATATTCTGCCCTATCTGGGTATTGAACGGGACCAAAGTAACAGTTGATTATTCAGGGAAAAAGACGTATACTAATCAGGAGTCTAAGACAGCTCAACAAAAGACTACATAAGAATCCGAGGTGTGACATGGTAAATGAGACAATTCTTGCGGTTATCACGGCATTTATTATCAGCGCAGTTATGTGCCCGATTGTAATTCCCTTTCTGCACAAGCTGAAATTCGGGCAGCAGGTGAGGGAGGACGGCCCCCAGGCCCACTTAAAAAAGCAGGGCACGCCCACTATGGGTGGGATTGTAATTTTAGGTTCCGTCGTGATTACCTCGTTACTCTATATAAAGGACTATCCGAAAATTATTCCCATTCTGTTTATGACAGTGGGATTCGGAGTGATCGGCTTTCTGGACGATTACATTAAGATTGTGATGAAGCGGTCCGAGGGCTTAAACCCCAAGCAGAAGCTGATTGGCCAGATTATCATTACGGGAATTTTTGCCTACTATCTGATCAGCAGCAGCGAGGTGGGAACTTCCATGCTGATTCCGTTTACAGGAGGTTTTGACGACGGATTTTTCCTGCCCCTTCCGCTGTGGCTGTTTGTTCCGGCGCTGTTTTTCATTGTTCTGGGAACTGACAACGGAGTGAATTTTACAGACGGACTGGACGGACTGTGCACCAGCGTCACCATTCTGGTGGCTACCTTCTTCACAATTGTGGCCATTGGAGAGAATACGGGAATCAGCCCGATTACAGGAGCTGTAGTGGGAAGTCTTCTGGGCTTTCTGCTGTTTAATGTGTATCCGGCCAAGGTGTTTATGGGAGATACAGGTTCTCTGGCTCTGGGCGGCTTTGTGTCGGCCAGCGCCTTTATGATGCAGATGCCCATTTTCATTGCTCTGGTGGGCCTGATCTATCTGGTAGAGGTGCTGTCTGTGATCATGCAGGTGACCTACTTTAAGAGCACGGGCGGAAAGCGTATCTTCAAGATGGCGCCTATCCACCATCACTTTGAGCTGTGCGGATGGTCTGAAACAAGAGTAGTCGCAGTATTTTCTATTATAACAGCAATCCTTTGTCTGATTGCATACTTAGGATTATAGGAGGAAATGGACAATGAGTCAGAAAGTATTGGTAGCAGGAAGCGGAATCAGCGGCATTGCGGCGGCAAAGCTCCTTCTGGGCATGGGAGGAGAGGTTGTCCTCTACGACGGCAATGAGAAGCTGAACGAGGCGGATTTGAGACAGAAATTTGACGAGGGGGCAAAGGTGAGCTTTGTCCTTGGAAAATTAGACCGCACAGATCTTTTAGGCGTGGAGCTCTCCATTATCAGCCCGGGCATTTCCCTGGAAGCTCCTTTCGTGTCCGTTCTTCAGCAGGCGGGAATCCCCATCTGGAGCGAGATCCAGCTGGCCTACCACTGCGCTAAGGGAAAGCTGGCGGCAATCACGGGAACAAATGGAAAAACCACTACCACGGCTCTGACAGGGGAGATTATGAAGGCTTTTTACGACAGCGTGTTTGTAGTGGGAAATATCGGAGATCCCTACACAGCCCACGCCCTGGAGACGACAGATGAGTCTGTAACGGTAGCGGAGGTTTCCAGCTTCCAGCTGGAGACGATTATGGATTTCAGGCCCAATGTCAGCGCGATCCTCAATATCACTCCGGATCACCTGGACCGCCATAAGACGATGGAGCGGTACATCGAGATCAAAGAAGGCATCACAAAGAACCAGAAGGAGGAGGACGTCTGCGTATTAAACCACGACGATCCGGTGCTGCGGGAGTTTGGAGAGACTTTAAAGTGCAGAGTGGTTTACTTCTCCAGCCGGGAGAAACTGGATAAGGGCCTTTACCTGGACGGCGATAGGATCGTATACAAGGGCGATGACAAAACCGAGACAGAGATTGTGAATATCCATGATCTGAAGCTGTTAGGCCGCCATAACCATGAAAACGTCATGGCCGCTGTGGCTGTCAGCATGAATATGGGCGTGCCCATGGAGATCATCCGCCGGGTGGTGAAGCGCTTCGAGGCGGTTGAACACAGAATTGAGTTTGTCACAGAGCGTTTTGGAGTAAAATATTACAATGATTCCAAGGGAACAAACCCGGATGCGGCCATGCAGGCGATCAAGGCCATGCCGGGGCCCACGCTTCTCATCGCTGGGGGCTATGACAAGCACTCGGAGTATGACGAGTGGATTGAGAGCTTCGGCGGCAAGGTCCGCTATCTGGTTCTGATTGGACAGACGAGGGATAAGATTGCCGAGTGCGCGAAAAAGCATGGTTTTACCGACATCATGTATGCGGAGGATTTAAAGGAAGCGGTGCAGGTATGCGCCTCCTACGCCAATGCCGGGGACAACGTGCTTCTTTCACCGGCCTGCGCAAGCTGGGGCATGTTTAACAATTATGAGGAGAGAGGCCGCATGTTCAAGGAATATGTGAGAAGTCTCTAGGAATGAAGCAGATAGACGCAGATACAGGTAAGGAGTGGTAAGATGGCCAACGCGCCGAAAAAAAAGAAGAAGAAAAAGCCCCATCGGTTCTACGACTACAGTCTTCTTCTGTCCGTCGTGTTCCTGACGGTATTCGGGCTTATTATGATTTACAGCGCCAGCTCCTACCGGGCGCAGCTGATGCTGGGAGACGCTGCGTATTTTGTGAAGCGCCAGGGCATGATTGCGGCAGTCAGCGCGGTATTTATGTTGATTATCTCAAAAATGGACTACCACTGGTTCGCCAGGTTTACCTGGCTGGGCTACGGCCTGTCTCTGGGCTGTATGATTGCCACCATGCTTTTCGGCGTGAAATCCCACGGAAAGAAGAGATGGCTTCAGATTGGCCCGATTCAGTTCCAGCCCACAGAGCTGGTAAAGATTTCGCTGATTCTGTTTCTGGCAGTTGTGATTTCCAGAATGGGGCTTAAGATCAATGAATTTCGGAATGTGCGGGCCATCATCATCTGGTGCGGCGTCCCGGCTCTTCTGATTACAGAGAACAACCTGAGCTCTGGAATCATTACCTGCGGCATTGTATTTGTAGTGCTGTTTGTGGCCTGCAAAATCAAGTGGCCCTTTTTTGCCTGCGCAGGGGCTGGAATGGGATTGATTGCCGTGTCGCCCTACATAGGAAAGGCTTTGGTGGCGGTCAGGCTGTTAAAGCCCTATCAGCTGGATCGTATCACCGCGTGGGTGGATCCGACGGCCACGGCCACAGGATATCAGACGCTCCAGGGCCTGTACGCCATTGGATCCGGCGGCTTTTTCGGAAGAGGGCTGGGACAGAGCCTCCAGAAGCTGGGATTTGTGCCGGAGCCCCAGAACGATATGATTTTTTCCATCATCTGTGAAGAGCTGGGCCTGTTTGGAGCGACGCTTCTGATTCTCATGTTCATGTTTATGATCTACCGATTTATGGTAATTGCCAGCAACGCGCCGGATCTCATGGGCTCTCTGCTGGTAGTGGGCGTGATGGCCCATATCGGCATTCAGGTCATTTTAAACGTAGCCGTCGTTACCAATACGATTCCAAACACAGGAGTTACGCTTCCCTTTATCAGCTACGGAGGAACCTCGGTTCTGTTTCTGATGCTGGAGATGGGAATGGTGCTGAGCGTCTCCAACCAGATTAAACTGGAGGGGTAGATGCCGGAGAGGGGGGATTTTCTTCAGAAATAAAGCGGAAAATCCTCCCTTTCTTCTTATCGGTTTTTACCGGACTGTTTCAGGCGTCCAGCTGTCACAAAAACAGGAAGCCGGGCATAGGATAATATAAGGAAACAGAAGGGAACGGCTGCCTTGGCTGAAATCGAGATTTTCGGAGGAGGGCCTCTGAGGGGAGAACTGTCCGTTCAGGGCTCTAAAAACGCTGTGCTTCCCATGATGGCTGCCGCCGTTTTGAATCAGGGAGCTACAGTGATTGAACACGTTCCTGATATCATGGACGTCCGCTGCATGATGGAAATACTCTGCTCTCTGGGATGCAGCTGTACTCTGGATAAAAGCGGGCGGATGACAATTGACGCAGAACGCCTTTCCGGAAGCTGCGTCAGGAAAGAGGACATGGAAAAAATGCGCTCGTCGGTGATTCTTCTGGGGCCGCTGCTGGCCAGGCAGGGAAGGGCCTGTATTTACTATCCAGGCGGCTGCATGATTGGAAAACGGCCCATTGATCTCCACCTGAAGGCGCTGAAGCAGTTTGGGGCGGAGATTGAGGAGGAGAAGGAAACCGGGAAAGTGACGGCTTCCCTGAAGAGAAGGGGAGGAATGCTGTCAGGAGCAGAAGTACAGCTTCCCTATCCGAGCGTGGGCGCTACGGAAAATGCCATTTTTGCCGCTGTGGCCGCTGAGGGAGAAAGCTTTTTATCCGGCTGTGCGCGGGAACCGGAGATAGCGGCTCTCTGCCATATGTTAAACAGGATGGGGGCCAGGATTCTGGGCGTCGGAACTTCTCATCTCCGGATTACAGGAGGGCTTCCCCTTCACGGCTGCACAGTGCGGGCAGACGGAGACAGGATTGTGGCGGGAACCTATCTGATTGCAGCGGCTGCAGCGGGGGGAGAGATTGAGATTTCCGGAATCCGCTCAGAGGAGCTTACAAGCCTGACGGCCCTTTTAGAGGAGGGAGGAGCCGTCGTCTACCGGGAGCAGGACAGGATCTATCTGCGCTGCCAAAGGCCTTTTGGGAGGCTCTGCGCCAAGACAGGCCCGTATCCGGATTTTCCTACTGATCTTCAGTCTCCGCTGCTGGCTCTTATGAGCGTTTCAGGCGGAGGAACAGTGGAGGAAACGGTTTTTGAAAGCAGATTTAAAACGGCTCTGGAGCTGAACAAGATGGGAGCGGCGGCAGAGGTATCAGGAAAAATGGCAAAGGTGAGAGAGGGAAGACGCCTCCGCGGCTGCCGCGTCAGGGCCTGGGATCTGAGAGGCGGGGCTGCTCTTGTGGCAGCGGGCCTGGCAGCAGAGGGAACTACGCTCGTAGAGCAGGCAGAATATATTTTCAGAGGATATGAAGATATCTGCCGCGATTTAAGCAGTTTGGGAGGAACGCTCTGGTATCGGGAATCAGCGACATGAAATCGTTCCGGCAGGAGGTACAGACATGAGGACATATATCAGACACAGAAGAAAAACAGGCCTGATTGCAGCTTTGGCCGTGCTGGCGGTCATCGCTGTTACCGTGGTATCTCTGCGGATTACGGAGGTGAAGGTAAGCGGCAATACAAGATATACGGCTGAGGAGATTGAGCAGACGATATTTGACTCCCCGATCAGCCGAAACGCCGCTTACTGTTATTTCCAGTATCAGTTCAGGCCTCATAAGAAGCTTCCTTTTGTGGAAGACTACAGGATAGTATTCAGAGGTCCCAATGAAGTGGAGATTATCGTATATGAAAAGAGCATGGTAGGCTATGTGTCCTACATGAACAGCAACCTGTACTTTGACAAAGACGGAATTATTGTGGAGAGCACAAGCGAAATCCTGCCTGGAATACCGAAGATAGAGGGCCTGAAGTTTGGACATGTAGTGCTTCACGAGCCTCTTCCCGTAGAAAATAAGGATATTTTCGAGGATATTTTAAATCTGACTCAGATTCTCTCCCTTTATGAGATACACGCCGACGGGATCCGCTACCAGAGCGGAGGACGGGCTGTGGTCACAGTGGGGAATCTGAGAGTCGAGCTGGGAGATAAAAAGGATATGAACGGCAAGGTAGCGGAGCTGAGCGATATCATTAAGGAGTATTCTGATTTGGACGGAACGCTGTACCTGGACACATATGATGAGACAAACTCCAATCCCATGTACCGGTTCCAGAAAAATGAGCCGTAGCATTGCGGCCTGTTCCTATAGCTGAACTAGCGTGAAAATCATAAATTCGGCAAAATAACAGTTGATATTTTTCCTAAAATAAAATATAGTATTAGATAGACTGAAATCAGAAGGCGCAAATGCAGGCAAAAAACAGCAGATATGTGAGTGAAGGAGGAAGTTTTCTTGTTAGAGATTAAGATAAATGAAGCAGAGAATGCCGCCAGAATTATAGTAGTAGGCGTAGGCGGAGCCGGAAATAACGCGGTAAACCGCATGATCGAGGAGAATATTGCAGGCGTTGAATTTATCGGTATTAATACAGATAAGCAGGCTCTTCAGTTCTGCAAGGCTACCACAGCCATGCAGATCGGCGAGAAGCTGACCAAGGGACTGGGTGCAGGCGCAAGACCGGAGATCGGCGAGAAGGCAGCTGAGGAGAACCAGGAGGAGTTAGCCCAGGCGTTAAAGGGAGCGGATATGGTGTTCGTTACCTGCGGTATGGGCGGCGGAACCGGAACAGGAGCAGCTCCTGTTGTGGCTAAAATTGCCAAGGATATGGGAATCCTGACAGTCGGCGTTGTGACGAAGCCATTCCGTTTTGAGGCCAAGACACGTATGAACAACGCCATCCAGGGCATTGAGAAGTTAAAGAGCTGCGTGGACACTCTGATCGTAATCCCCAACGACAAGCTTCTGGAGATCGTGGACAGAAGAACCACTATGCCGGATGCATTAAAGAAGGCAGACGAAGTGCTTCAGCAGGCAGTCCAGGGAATCACAGATTTAATTAATATTCCTGGTCTGATCAATCTGGACTTTGCAGACGTTCAGACGGTTATGACTGACAAGGGAATCGCTCACATTGGAATCGGACATGCCAAGGGAGACGACAAGGCCATCGAGGCTGTTAAGCAGGCCGTATCCAGCCCGCTTCTGGAGACCACCATTGAGAACGCGTCCCATGTAATTATCAATATTTCCGGAGATATCAGCCTGATCGAGGCCAACGAGGCAGCTTCCTACGTTCAGGAGCTGGCAGGCGACGATGCGAACATTATCTTCGGCGCTATGTACGACGAGAACGCTCAGGACGAGGCTTCCATCACAGTCATTGCCACAGGCCTGGACGAGGAGACAGCGACTCCGGTTGCCAAAGCCATGACTAATTTCGGAAGCAATCCGTTCCAGAAGAAGCAGACTTCCGCGGCAGCAGCAGGCAGAGAGGCAGCTACGGCAGCTCAGCCGTCTCAGGCAGGATTCCGCCAGCCGTCTCCGTCTTACAAGCCGTCCCCTTCTTTAACACAGCCGGGACAGCAGGAGCCAGCTCCGGCGCCTTCACCAGCGCCGTCCTACAGACCGATGGGACAGACACAGATCAATATTCCTGATTTCTTAAAGCATAAGAGATAAAAAGCATAAACAGCATTTCAAAGTGAAATGAAAGAAAGCAGAACGTTTTCCATAAGCTCGCAGGAGCCGGGAAACGTCCTGCTTTTTTTGATGCAATAGGAACATTACGAAGTAATTTCCTATTGCATCAAAAACGCTCCGCGAGGATCGCCATGCGGCGGAAAGGAATTTTGTCGCAGAAGTGACCCGCCGCAGGCGGAGAAGCTCGCGGGCGAGCTTCTTTCTTACATGCTCTTTTCTGCCTTTTTCCTGCTTCTTTTCGCAGATTTTGCCGGGACAAGCGGAAAAAGGAGGAGTCTTCTCGAACTTTGGCGATGAAAAAACAGGATTTTCTCCCGCCGTTTGACAAATTCTGAGGGGGCTGTCCCTTATAATAGACTCTGTCAGACAGGAGGTGGCAGAGCTGGAGACAGAAATCAGACTGTACCTGGATGTGGTATTGATCCAAAACGGTTTGTTAGACAGTTTTCTTCTGGTGATGACGGGAAAGCTGATGGGACTTAACATACGGGCCGGAAGAATTGCCGCTGGAGCAGCCGCAGGCGCGCTGTGGGCCTGCGTCAGTCCGTTTGTTGTCCCAGAACAGGGATTTCAGCTGATGCTTGCATTCGGCCCGGTCAGCGTTCTCATGGTGTATCTGGCTTACCGGGAAAGACGGCCAAAGAGCCTGCTTCACCAGGCAGGAGGCCTTTATCTGACATCGGCTCTGATGTCAGGAGGTCTGTCGCTTTTAAAACGGGCTGTCTATGGGATTGCATCAGATGGACAGAAGGGGACGGCTCAGAGCTGCCTTCCCTTTTTAACGCTCCTGTCCGGAGCAGGATTTGTGTGCTTTTCTGCCTGTTTTCTGTGGGAGGCAGCAGGAAGGGAGAAACGGCTCAGAAGCTGCAGGGCGGAAACCGTTCTCATCTGCAAAGGGAGACAGATACAGGTAAAGGCGTTTTTAGACACAGGCAACCAGCTGTACGATCCGATTTTCCGCCGCCCGGTCAGCGTAATATGGGAGGGAGCCCTGAACGGACTGTTTGACGGGACAGAAGGGACGTCTCTGATTCCCTACAGAAGCGTGGGGAGGGAGAATGGAATGCTGCCTGCAGCGGCGGCAGACGGAATCCGAATAGAACTAAACGGCCAGAAGAGATATTTCAAACGGCCTCTGATTGCCGTCTCCAAAACGCCCCTTTCGCCAGACGGAAGTTATGGACTTTTGCTGCACACAGAGGTCTGGGAGCAGGCGGTTTCGCTTTCTCCAGAGCTTTGCAGAAAAAAACAGGTGAGCAGAAATAAAACAGGAGGAGAGAATCATGATCATGAAAGCCGCGGCGCCCAGCCGGTTTCGAATGAAAACCCTGCCTACTTTCCGGGCGCTGTTAATGCCGGGAGAAGGGGAAATCCACTACATTGGAGGAACGGACATTCTGCCGGCTCCCCTGGACAGCAGGGAGGAAGCCAGAGTGCTGGGAGAGCTGGGAACGGAGAGGGATCGGGAGGCCAAATCCAGCCTGATTGAGCACAATCTGAGGCTGGTCGTGTACATAGCAAAAAAATTTGACAATACCAGCGTGGGTGTGGAGGATCTGATTTCCATTGGAACCATAGGGCTGATTAAGGCGATCAACACCTTCAACACAGGGAAAAATATCAAGCTGGCCACCTACGCGTCCCGGTGCATTGAAAATGAAATTTTAATGTATCTGAGGAGAAATAACAAGACAAAGCTGGAGGTGTCCATCGACGAGCCTTTAAACGTAGACTGGGATGGAAACGAGCTGCTGCTTTCCGACATTCTGGGGACAGACGAGGATGTGATTTACCGTGATTTGGAGGATGAGATAGAGAGAAATCTCTTAAAGACGGCCATCAGCCATCTGACTCCCAGGGAGAGAACCATCGTGGAGCTGCGCTTCGGACTCAACAACGCAGACGGAGACGAGATGACGCAGAAGGAAGTGGCGGATCTGCTGGGAATTTCCCAGTCTTATATCTCCAGACTGGAGAAAAAGATCATGAAGCGGCTGAAAAAAGAGATTGTAAAATATGAATAACCAGAAGAAAGAGACGCGTTCCGCTGATTTTTGGCAGAAAACGTCTCTTTTCATGTTTGAATGTCCTCCTGAAAGACAGAATCCCCTGTGCGCTCTCAGGAAATACCGGATCAGCTGAGGTAGGCACGCATGGCCTTTAAGGCATTTTTTTCCAGGCGGCTGACCTGGGCCTGGCTGATATGGATTTCCTCCGCCACCTCTGTCTGGGTTTTCCCCTCAAAAAAACGCAGATCGATGATGTGGCGCTCCCGCTCAGGAAGGCGGTTCATGGCCTCGTTCAGAGAAATATCCTCAACCCAGTTTTCCTCCGAGCTTTTCTTGTCGCTGAGCTGATCCATGACATAGAGAGGATCGCCTCCGTCTGTGTAGACTGGTTCATAGAGGCTGACCGGACTCTGAATAGCATCCAGGGCATAGGTTACCTGTTCCTTGCTGACGCCGATTTCTTCTGCGATCTCACAGAGAGTCGGTTCCTTCAGATTTTTCTTTGTCAGGCTTTCCCTGGCGTAGATGGCTTTGTAGGCAGTGTCCCGGAGAGAACGGCTGACGCGGATGGAATTATTGTCCCGGAGATACCGCTTCACCTCCCCTAAAATCATGGGAACCGCGTAGGTGGAGAAGCGGACGTTCTGGGTAATGTCGAAATTATCAATGGCTTTAATCAGGCCGATGCAGCCAATCTGAAACAGATCGTCCACATTTTCACTGCTGCCTGAAAAACGCTGGATGACGCTGAGAACCAGGCGGAGATTTCCCTTAATATACTGTTCTCTGGCTTCCTTGTCTCCCTTCAGGATTCGGGCGAACAGCTCCTCCTTTTCCTCGTTGGTGAGCAGGGGCAGCTTCGATGTATTTACGCCGCAGATTTCAACTTTATTCAGTGCCATAAAGAGAGCCTCCTTCTTTGTTTGTCCATGATCAGGCTTTCCGTTTTTCAGGGACAATATACCGGGAGCAGGGAAATTTAAAAAATTTTGCCCCTTGACAGACGGAGAGTGAAGAATATGCAGGCCGGCGATTTGCTGCGAAAGCCTCCCATTACCGCCGGGCCTGTATATTCTTCCAGTATGGCCCTTCCTGCTCCCGCCGCGGCCCGGGCTTGTATCAGACGCAAAGATGTACTATAATAAGGCGCAAAGATACAGAGGGAGGACGCAGATTGTGAGAATTGAAACCATTCAGATTCAGATAGAGAAAAACGGCGCGTTTAAGAAAACGGATCATACAGCGGAGCTGACTGCCTATCTCCAGGATTCCGGGGAGGAGTGCAGGATTCAGAAACGGCCGGCAGTGGTGATCTGTCCGGGAGGCGGCTATGAGTTCTGCTCGTTCAGGGAGGGAGAGCCGGTAGCGTTAGAGCTGCTGTCCAAGGGGTATCAGACCTTTGTGCTCCGCTACAGCACTGCGCCGGACAGCTTTCCCACGGCTCTGCTTGAGCTGGCGGGGGCAGTGGCCATGGTGCGCCTGAGGGCCGCAGAGTGGAATATTATCCCGGAACAGGTAGCTGTCATGGGATTTTCCGCAGGAGGCCATCTGGCAGCCAGCCTGGGAGTGTTCTGGAACCAGGAATTTCTGTCCGCCCTGGTAAAGCGGCAGGTGCAGTTTCCGGCAGGAGACAATTTCAGAAGAGACGAGACGATTTTTTCAGAGAGCAGTCTGGCCGACATTTCGCTCCTGATCCGTCCAGATCGGCTGCTCCTTGGATATCCTGTGATTACCTCCGGAGAATACGCCCACAGAGGCTCCTTTGACGCGCTGTTAGGAGAGCTTGAGGGGGAGGAGAGAGAGGAGTTTCTTAATCTGCTGTCCCTGGAAAAGCAGGTGGGAAGCCTCGTTCCCCCAGTCTTTCTGTGGCATACCTTCACAGATACCTCCGTTCCGGCAGAAAATTCGCTGCTCTTTTTGTCGGCCCTTAAAAAGGCAGGAGTCAGCGCGGAGGCCCACCTGTTTCCAGAGGGACGCCACGGCCTGGCTCTGGCCGACGAGAGAACGGACAAGGAAACCTCCGACGGAAGGGGGAGCTATGTGGAAGAATGCTGCAAACCCTGGGCAGAGCTGGCGGAAGCCTTTCTGGAACGCTGGAGACGGCCTTGACTTTCCATATATTTCATAATAGAATAAAACGGACACCTGAAAAGAGGTGTCTGTTTTTTCCTGAAAATGTAAATGAATCACGACAGAATATGGAGGAAGACCATTTTGGCAAATACAGAAAATACAACAGAACAGATCAAAAAGAGACGTACCTTTGCGATTATTTCCCACCCGGATGCGGGAAAGACTACTCTGACAGAGAAGTTTCTGCTCTACGGAGGAGCCATTAACCTGGCCGGTACGGTAAAGGGCAGAAAGGCTACCAAGCACGCTGTCTCCGACTGGATGGAGATCGAGAAGGAGAGAGGAATTTCCGTTACCTCCTCTGTGCTCCAGTTTAACTACGAGGGCTACTGCATCAACATCTTGGACACGCCGGGACACCAGGACTTCTCAGAGGATACCTACCGTACTCTGATGGCGGCCGATTCCGCCGTTATGGTCATCGACGCTTCCAAAGGTGTGGAGGCCCAGACCATCAAGCTGTTTAAAGTATGTCTTCTGAGGAACATTCCGATTTTCACCTTTATCAACAAGATGGACCGGGAGGCCAGAGATCCCTTTGAGCTGATGGATGAGATTGAGAGCGTTCTGGGCATTAAGACGTGCCCGATTAACTGGCCCATTGGCTGCGGCAAGAATTTCAAGGGCGTTTACGACAGAAATACGAAGAAAATCACTACCTTTACAGCCGCTATGGGCGGTCAGAAGGAGGTGGCTTCCAGAGAATTTGATCTGGAGTCAGACGACGTGGATTCTATCATAGGAGCCGATTATCACAGCCAGCTGTTAGACGACATCGAGCTGCTTGACGGCGCCAGCGAGGAGTTTGATATGGAGAAGGTCAGCACAGGAAAGCTGTCTCCTGCCTTCTTCGGATCAGCTCTGACGAACTTCGGTGTGGAGACCTTTTTGGAGCACTTCCTGAAAATGACGACGCCGCCTCTTCCAAGAAAGACTACGGAAGGCCAGGTAGATCCGTTTAACAATAAGTTCAGCGCCTTTGTATTCAAGATTCAGGCCAACATGAATAAAGCCCACAGAGACAGGATTGCCTTTATGCGTATCTGCTCCGGTAAATTTGAGGCAGGCATGGAGGTAAATCATGTGCAGGGCGGCAGAAAAATCCGCCTGTCCCAGCCCCAGCAGCTGATGGCCCAGGACAGAAAGATTGTGGAGGAGGCATACGCCGGAGACATTATCGGAGTCTTCGATCCGGGCATTTTCTCCATTGGAGACACTCTCTGCGCGCCTGGAGACAAGGTGCAGTTTGAGGGAATTCCTACCTTCGCGCCGGAGCATTTCGCCAGGGTGCGCCAGATGGACACCATGAAGAGAAAACAGTTTATCAAGGGAATCAACCAGATTGCCCAGGAGGGCGCAATCCAGATTTTCCAGGAGTTCAATACTGGAATGGAGGAGATCATCGTAGGCGTGGTAGGTGAGCTTCAGTTTGAGGTTCTGACCTACCGTCTGGAAAATGAGTACAACGTGGATGTCAAGCTGGAGAAGCTTCCATACGAGTACATCCGCTGGATTGAAAATAAGGAGGAGATCGATCCGGCTAAGATTCAGGGAACCTCTGATATGAAGAGAATTAAGGACTTAAAGGGAAATCCTCTGCTCTTATTCGTCAACAGCTGGAGCGTCGGAATGGTTCTCGACAGAAATCCAGGTCTTGTGTTAAGCGAGTTTGGACGGGATTAAGATAAAAACATCAGGAGGTAGAAGCATGAGCAAAATTGATGTGGTGAGAAAAGCGATGGTGGAGGCCATGAAGGCCAAGGACAAGGCGAGAAAGGATTCTCTTTCCATGCTGCTGTCCGCGCTGAAGAACGCGGAGATTGACAAGAGGGAGCCTCTGACAGAGGAGGAGGAGAACGCCATTGTCAAGAAGGAGATCAAGCAGACGAAAGAGACGATGGAAACCGCTCCTGCAGACAGAGAGGATATTAAGAGCGAGGCGGCTGCCAGACTGGCCGTATACGAGGAGTTTGCTCCGGCTGATCTGACAGAGGATCAGATCCGTCAGGTGATCGCCGAAGTGCTGGCCGAGCTTGGCATTGAGGAGCCGAAGAAGTCCGACAAGGGCGCCATTATGAAGATTCTGATGCCGAAGGTGAAGGGAAAGGCAGACGGCAAGGCAGTCAACGAGATTTTAGCAGGAATGCTGAAATAGAGACTCTGGAAAAGAAAGATAGAGGAAACAGCTGAGGGAAGGTTTCCGGAAAGGGTAGGATCGGATGTACAGAGAAGAGATCGAGAAATATATTGACAGTCACAGGGGAGAAATGCTGGAGGACATTAAGACGCTGTGCCGCATTAACAGCGAGAAAATGCCTTATCAGGAGGGCATGCCCTATGGAGAGGGAGCCTGCCGCGCTCTGGAGACAGCCCTGTCCATGGCAGAGGGCTACGGTTTCTCCATTTCAAACTATGACAATTATGTGGGAACGGTTGATTTCGGCGGAACGGAGAGCCAGTTAGATATTCTGGCCCATCTGGACGTGGTTCCGGCGGGAGAGGGATGGACAGTGACAAAGCCCTTTGAACCGGTGGAGCAGGACGGAAAGCTCTACGGACGCGGAACAGCAGACGACAAGGGACCGGCCGTGGCGGCTCTCTACGCCATGCGGGCGGTAAAGGAATTAAATATCCCGTTAAAAAAGCGGGTGCGCCTGATTCTGGGAACGGACGAGGAATGCGGAAGCAGCGATATAGCCCATTACTATGCAGTGGAGAAGGAAGCTCCCATGACCTTTTCTCCAGACGGAGCGTTTCCGGTGGTAAATATTGAGAAAGGCCATTTAAACTGCGAATTTGAGGCTGAGTTTGAGCCGTCCGAGGCGCTTCCAAGAGTGAAATCTGTCACAGCCGGCACAAAGGTCAACGTGGTTCCAGGAAAGGCCTACGCTGTCTTTGAAGGGCTGGATGACGATATGGTGCGCGAGGCAGGAAACCAGGTGGAGAAGGAGACGGGAGTTTCTTTTGAGCTGGTAGGAAAGGACGGATGCCTGGAGATTACGGCCTGCGGAGCCGGAGCCCACGCTTCCACTCCCCAGGAGGGAAAGAACGCGGCTACCGCGCTTTTGCTTCTCATTACGAGACTTCCGTTTGCAGCCTGCAGACAGATGGAGGTAATCCGTTCTCTGACAGAGCTGATTCCCCATGGAGACACAGAGGGAAAAGCTCTGGGAGTAGCCATGGCAGACGAGCTTTCAGGCGCTCTTACTCTGGCCTTTGATATTCTGGAGATCACAGACAGCCGGATGCACGGAATTTTCGACAGCCGGACGCCTATCTGCGGCAATGAAGACAATGTCTTAAAGCCGGTGACAGAAAAGATGGCAGAGCGCGGCATTACGGTGCTTACAAAGGAAATGCTGCCGCCTCACCACGTAGACGGCAATTCCCCGTTTGTGAAGACGCTTCTTGGCGCCTATGAGGAGTACACGGGACGCAAAGGAGAGTGCGTTTCCATGGGAGGCGGAACATACGTCCACGACTTAAAGAACGGCGTGGCTTTCGGAGCGGCTCTTCCGGAGACAGACAACCGGATGCACGGCGCAGACGAGTTTGCCGTGATTGACGAGCTGCTTTTAAGCGCTAAGATTTTCGCCCAGGTGATTGCGGATCTCTGCTGTTAAGAAAGTGGATTCTAAGTCCAATACAGAAAAAATTCATAAAAAATTTGGATTTAGAACAGAACCTTAATAAAAGTTCAATTGATCTGACCTGCTTCCTGTGATAGAATGCTGTCACGGAAGAAGAAAAGTTCAATTGAACTTTTTTATTTTGCACGGAAGAGATTTCTTCCGAGAGAGGAGCATCATTTATGAGAAAAAAATCATTGGCCGCATGGGCGGCAGCGGTTCTGGCAGTGGGAGCCCTGACAGGGTGCAGCAGCCAGAGTACAGGAGATAAAGCAGAAGAGACAACAAAGGCGGAAGCTTCCCAGGAGGCTGCGGAGGAGAGCACGCAGGCAGAGCAGACAGCGTTTATGGAAGACGCAGATCTTGTGATTGCAGGCGGCGATCCGGCCGGCATGGCGGCGGCGATTCAGGCAGTGGCAGAAGGAACCGATCCGGCCAAAATTTTAGTGCTGGGCAGCAGTGAAAAAACTCTGTCAGGAAGCTGCATGAACGCTTCCGATACAGAGGAGCAGTCTGACGCCGGAATTGAAGATACGGTGGACAGCTACATCGCAGATACCCTGGCAGCCGGAGGCGGAAAGGGCAATGAAGAGATGGCAGAGCATCTGGGCGAGGAGAGCCGGGCGGCTCTTGACTGGGTGCGTGATCTGGGCGTGGAGCTTTCCGGCGTGACTCAGAAGGAAGGATCCAGCGCAGCCAGAAGCTATGAGGCGGCTGGAGGAGAGGAGCTGGGAAGCCAGATTCAGACGAAGCTTCAGGAGAAATTTGACAGCCTGAACGTTACCGTGGCAGAGGACGCAGAGCTTTCTAAGGTGCTCTACGGCGCCGACGGGGAGGTCACAGGCGTTCAGGTAAAAGACGCCGGCAAAGAGCAGGAGCTTACCTGCCGCTCCCTTATCGTGACAGACAGCGCTTACCTGGAGCTTCTGGGAGAACTGGGCGTTTCCTATGTGACGGACGAGAGCGGAAAGAACACAGGCCTGAACGTGGACAGCTGCGCCAACGCAGTTACGCCTGACGACGGCGAGATTCCCGGACTCTATGCAGCCGGAGACGCCATAGAAACCGCTCTCCACGGCGATAAGGCCCTGGAAGGGAACGAGCTGACAGGCGTGGTTGTATTCGGAACGACAGCTGGAACAGAGGCTTCCATTTACGCTCAGGACAACGCGCCCCAGCAGTAGGAAATGGAAGACGCAGCAGGAAAGAAACCAGAAGCCATACCATAACATAGAGCAGAGAAAACGCCCTGCCCGCCGGATTTTATCCGGGGGCAGGGCAATTTAGCGTCCAGCCGTCATATACTGGAACCAAGAGGTCTGTCAGGAGTTTATCTATGCGTCTTTCAGAAATGAAGCAAAAGGAAGTGATCAACATTAAGGACTGCAGCCGTCTGGGCTTTGTGGGGGACGTGGATATTGATATCTGCACAGGAAGAGTGACGGCCCTCATCATTCCGGGACCTGGATGTCTGTGGGGATTTCTGGGAAGGGAGAGCGAGTATGTGATTCCATGGCGGGACGTGAAGCAGATCGGGGACGATATCATTCTGGTGGAGCTGTGCAAAAAGGAGCAAAAAGGCTGAAAACAGCTTGCATATCTTCCGGCAGTACGTTAAAATAAGGACAATATATCACACAGGAGGAAAAGAATGTGAAATGCCCATTTTGTAATGCTTCTGATACAAAGGTGATTGACTCCAGACCGGCAGACGACAACAGCTCTATCCGCCGCCGCCGTCAGTGTGAGACATGCGGGAAACGGTTTACCACTTACGAGAAGCTGGAGACGATGCCGCTGATGGTGATCAAGAAGGACAACTCCAGAGAGCTTTACGATCGGTCTAAGATTGAGGCCGGTATCCTTCATTCCTGCCATAAGCGTCCGGTTTCACCGCAGCAGATCAGCGAGACCATTGACGAGATCGAAAACCAGATTTTTAACAAGGAGGAGAGAGAAATCGAGACCTCTGCCATCGGCGAGCTGGTGATGGATAAGCTAAAGGATCTGGACGAGGTGGCCTATGTGCGCTTTGCCTCTGTGTACAGGGAGTTTAAGGACGTGGGAACCTTCATGGAAGAGATCGGAAAGCTGTTGAAGAAGGACTAGTATGTTCAGAGCATTTTATCCGAAGGAATACAGAGACTCCGCCTATGACATTCCCTATGAGGATTTTTACAGACAGGGAATCCGCGGAGTGATTTTTGATATTGACAATACATTGGTTCCCCACGGCGCTCCGGCGGATGAGCGGGCGCTGCAGCTCTTTGCCCGTCTAAAGGAGATGGGGATGAAGACCTGCCTTTTGTCTAACAATAAGGAGCCGAGAGTGGCCTCCTTTGCCGCTCAGGTGGATTCTCCCTATATTTATAAAGGCGGCAAGCCGGCCCGGGGCGGCTATGAGAAGGCCATGGCTCTGATGGGGACGGACAGACAGACAAGCCTGTTTGTGGGCGATCAGCTGTTTACAGACGTGTACGGCGCAAACAGGGCGGGAATTTACGGGATTCTCACGAAGCCGATCCACCCAAAAGAGGAAATACAGATCGTTTTAAAACGCCGTCTGGAAGCGGTGGTTCTGTACTTTTACAGAAGAGACTGCAGAAAGAGAGAGCAGGAAGCGGGGAAAGAGTAAAGAGAGATGACAGAGAGAGAAGAGACGAGGAAACAGCCGGGAGACTTGGAAGGGATGATTCACGCAGCTGAGTCTGTCAGAGGAACGGCCAGAGTCTGCGGGATTTTGGCGAATCCGGTGGAGCACTCCATGTCTCCCATGCTTCAGAATCTTTACGGGGAGAGCACAGGGACAGATTTGGTCTATGTTCCCTTTAAGGTCAAAGAGGAGGAGCTGCAGGCGGCAGTTTCGGGAGCCTTTGCCCTGAACATCCTGGGTATGAATGTGACGGTTCCCCACAAGCAGGCGGTGATGAAATACCTGGACGACATCGACGAGGCGGCCAGGGAGGTCGGCGCTGTGAACACGCTGGTCCGGACGGAGCGGGGATACAAAGGATATAATACAGACGTTGAGGGCCTCAGAAGAGCTGTGGAGGAAGCCGGCTTTGCCGTAAATGGCAGGGACTGTCTTCTGATTGGAGCGGGAGGAGCCGCCAGGGCGGCAGTCTGCATGATGGTCAGGGGCAAGGCGGGAAGTATTACTGTGCTGAACAGAAGCCTGGAAAAGGCAGAGGAGCTGGCAGAGTACGGAAACAGAATAGCAGGCAGAGATTTAATGAAAGCCCTCCCCCTTTCCCAGTGGAAGGAACTGTCTGGAAAACGGTATCTGGCCATTCAGTGCACCAGCGTGGGGATGCATCCGGCGGTGGACGCGGCTCCTGTAGAGGACAGAGAGTTTTATCAGCTGATAGAGGAGGCTCTGGATGTGATTTACACTCCTGCGGAGACGAAGTTTATGCACCTGGTACGGGAAGCAGGAGGCAGAGCGGTCAATGGACTGAAGATGCTGGTATATCAGGGAGCGGCCTCCTATGAGCTGTGGAATCCTGGCACAAAGATAGAGAAGGAAACCCTGGCCCTGGCAGAAGCCCTGATTCAGAAAAGGCTTCGGCCGGAACAGAAACATCTGGTTCTCATCGGCTTTATGGGAGCGGGAAAGACAAGCGTGGGAAAGGAGCTGGCAGAGCTTCTGGGCTGCGCTCTCTGCGATACGGATCAGGAGACAGAGCGCCAGGCAGGGATGGCGGTTTCAGAGATTTTCCGTCTCCAGGGAGAGGAGAACTTCCGGAAAATGGAGACAGATACGCTGAGAAAGCTTCTGAAACAGACGGACGGGGACGGCGGCTTTACCGTGATTTCAGCAGGGGGAGGCCTGGTTCTCAGAGAGGAGAACCAGAGGCTTTTAAAGGAAAACGCAGTGTGCGTCTATCTGAAAGCTTCTCCTGGGCAGATTCTGCACCGCCTTCAGGGAGATACCAGCAGGCCTCTTCTGCAGGGAGGAAATGTGAGAGAGAAGATGGAAGGCCTGATGGCTGCCAGAGGGCCGGTCTACGAAAAAGCAGCAGATATCACGGTGAATACAGACGGCAGAACGCCAGGCGAAATCGCGCGGGAGATTGCGGCTTTTGCAAAAAGTAGTTGAAAAACGGCATATTATAGTATAGAATAAAAAAGATAAAGAGAGATCATTCAAGGAGGAATATCATTTATGGTATCAGCGGGCGATTTTAGAAACGGTATTACAGTGGAAATCGAAGGAAACGTATTCCAGATCGTCGAGTTCCAGCATGTAAAGCCAGGAAAGGGCGCTGCGTTCGTAAGAACCAAGCTTAAAAATATCAAGAACGGCGGTGTTGTGGAGAAGACTTTCAGACCGACAGAGAAGTTCCCGGCAGCCAGAATCGACAGAGTAGATATGCAGTATCTGTACTCTGACGGAGATCTGTTCCACTTCATGAACGTGGAGAACTTTGAGCAGGTAGCTCTTACAGCTGAGCAGATCGGCGACGCTCTGAAGTTCGTGAAGGAGAACGATATGGTTAAGATCTGTTCCCACAACGGCGAGGTATTCTCCGTAGAGGCTCCTCTGTTTGCAGAGCTTGAGATCACAGAGACAGAGCCAGGCCTTAAGGGAGATACAGCTACAGGCGCTACAAAACCAGCTACTGTAGAGACAGGCGCAATCATCTACGTTCCGTTATTCGTAGAGATCGGCGACAAGGTTAAGATCGATACACGTACAGGAGAGTATCTGTCCAGAGTTTAATGCAGATTCAGCAGATTTCTGCAGCGGACGGCTTGACTGAATAAAAGAATCAGGAACTGTTGTAAAATATCTTTCCCAGGGCTATTTTACAGCAGTTTCTTTGTTTACCGGAAGAATCCGGTATCAGAAGGCCAGGATATCTTTTCCTTCCATCATCAGATAGAAACATACAGATGAAAAGACGCCTGCACGGAAAAGGGGGCGATGGGGTTGTACGAGGAAATGAGAGAGAAGAACAGGCGCCAGCGTTCCGGGGAGGCCCTGGAAGAGGGGAGAGGCCGTCGGAGAAGGGAGCCGGAAGCATACGAAAGAAGAAAATTAAAAGAGGGACGGCGGCTGCGCCGCAGGAGAAGCAGAAGGACGTTTCTGGCTGCGGCAGCGCTGATTCTGTTTCTGTCCGGAGGAGCGGCGGGATGGTTTCTGAGAGGAAGCCTCATCAGAGAGCCGGTGAACCCCTCGTCTGTGGAGACGCCTGAGTGGGTGACGCAGGATCTGCTCACGCTGAACGATTATTCCAGACCAGGCACAAAGCTTTCTGAGATCAACGGGATAGTAGTCCACTATGTGGGAAATCCCGGAACGACAGCCCGGCAGAACAGGAATTATTTCGAGGGGCTCAAGGATCAGACAGGCTCTAACCGGATTTCGGTGAGCAGCAATTTTATTATCGGTATGGACGGGGAGATTATCCAGTGCGTGCCCATCGACGAGATGGCCTACGCGTCCAATACAAGAAATTTTGACACGGTTTCTATCGAGTGCTGCCACCCGGGAAAGGACGGCAGGTTTACGGAGGAGACCTACGCCTCCCTGGTGCGCCTGACGGCGTGGCTGTGCCGGGAGCTGGATTTAAAGCCCAAAGATGTGATCCGCCATTATGATATTACGGAGAAAGCCTGCCCCAAATACTTTGTGGATCATCCGGATGAGTGGAAGGAGTTCCTGAAGGATGTGAAGGAAGCCATGAAGGAATAAATGGCCTGCAGCTTTATAGTCTTGAACTTACCGAAAAAATATTTTATAGTATATAGGAACATAGGATGCCGGGGATCGAGGCATCAGAAACACTGACAAGAAGGAGACGAGATCATGCAGAAGATGATTGATTTAATTGTAGCGGAGCTGACGCCTGCTTTTACTGCCTGCGGATACGATGAGAAATATGTGAAGGTCACAGTTTCCAACCGTCCGGATCTGTGCGAGTATCAGTGCAACGGAGCCATGGCCGCTGCTAAGGCATATAAGAAGAAGCCGATTGATATTGCAGGCGAGGTGGTGGAGAAGGCGAAGGAGAGCGCCATGTTTTCCGAGATTAACGCCGTTATGCCGGGCTTTATCAATCTCAGGATTGCGCCGGAGTACCTGGCTGGGTATATGAACCGCATGGCGGAGGATCCCAAGTATGGTCTGGAGGAGACGAAGGAGCCGGAGACCATTATCGTGGACTACGGCGGCGCCAACGTGGCGAAGCCTCTTCACGTGGGACATCTGCGCTCTGCAGTCATCGGAGAGAGCATTAAGCGCATCAGCCGCTATATGGGACATAAGGTAATCGGAGACGTGCATCTGGGCGACTGGGGCCTTCAGATGGGACTGATTATCGAGGAGCTTCACGACAGACAGCCAAATCTTCCCTACTTTGACGAGAACTTTACGGGAGAATATCCCAAGGAGCCGCCGTTTACTATTTCCGAGCTGGAGGAGATCTACCCGGCTGCCAGCGCCAAGTCCAAACAGGACGAGGCGTTCAAGGAGAGAGCCCAGGAGGCTACCTTTAAGCTTCAGAGCGGCTACGCTCCCTACCGCGCTATCTGGGAGCACATTATGAACGTATCCTTAAAGGATTTAAAGAGAAATTACGGCAATCTCAACGTATCCTTCGATCTGTGGAAGGGAGAGAGCGACGCGCAGCCTTATATTCCGCAGCTGATCGACGACTTGGTTGAGAAGGGATTAGCTTACGAGAGCCAGGGAGCCCTGGTAGTGGATATTGCTGAGGAGACAGATACCAAGGAGCTTCCTCCCTGTATCGTCAGAAAGTCTGACGGAGCCGCTCTCTACGCGACCTCTGATCTGGCCACCATTGTCCAGAGAGAGCAGGATTACCATCCAGACCGCTATATCTACGTGGTGGACAAGCGCCAGGAGCTTCACTTTACCCAGGTGTTCCGCGTGGCTAAGAAGGCCGGCATTGTAAGTGACAAGACCAAGATGGTATTCCTTGGATTTGGCACTATGAACAGCAAGGACGGAGGACCCTTTAAGACGAGAGACGGCGGTGTTATGCGTCTGGAGCGCCTGATTGCAGATATTAATGAGGAAGTTTACAAGAAGGTCCAGGAGAAGCAGAGAGTATCCGAGGAGGAGATGAGAAAGACAGCCGAGATGATCGGCCTCGCTGCATTAAAGTACGGCGATCTCTCCAACCAGGCTACCAAGGACTATGTATTTGACGTGGACCGCTTCATTTCCTTCGAGGGAAATACAGGTCCACACATCCAGTACATGGTAGTCCGCATCAAGTCAATTCTCGAGAAGTACAGAGAGCTGATGGGCGGAAGCTATACCCTGGTTCCTGTACGCCCGGCTTCCTCTGAGACGGAGAAGGCTCTTCAGCTGGAGTTATGCCGTTTCGGAGAGGTAGTTGAGACTGCCTTTGCGGAGACTGCGCCTCACCGCATCTGCCAGTATATGTACGATTTATCAGACGCGTTCAATAACTTCTATCTGGTTAACAAGATTATCGGCGAGGAGGATCGCGAGAAGCAGGCAGGCTTTATCAGCCTGATCAGCCTCACGAAGGACGTGCTGAACGCCTGCATGGATCTGCTGGGCATTGAAGCTCCGGAACACATGTAAGAGCCATTAAAATAGGATGAATCAAATGATGCGAAGCTGCTAAGATACAGGGAACTGTGTCCGGCAGCTTCGCCGCATATGCGGGAAGACAGGGGAAAAGGAGCGTCATGGCGGTAAAAGATATTTCTGTGGATACTTTCTGGAAGGGGGAAGTCCGCGTCTCTGGCCAGGTGGAGGATCAGGGAGCGGTTTATCAGACAAAGATTTATGTCAAGGGCAGCCAGATCATAGATTATTCCTGTTCCTGCTGCAGGGGAAATTCTTTTCGGAGAGTCTGCAGCCACGGGCAGGAGCTGTACCAGGTTTATAAAGATTCGGAAAGCCCTGAGGCGGCGCGGCCTGTGTTTACCTCCTCGTCGGCGCGGCTGATGATCAGAGAGTACACAAACCGCCAGGTAGCTCAGATTGTGGCGGAGGAGGAAAAGGGAGAAGTAGAATTCATCCCGCGCCTTCTGTTCAGGAGGAGAGAGATCCTTATGGAAGCGGGGCTAAAAAAGGGGAGAGAGTATCAATTAAAAGACCTGGCTTCGTTCGCCCTGGCAATGAGAGAGGGCCGGTATGTGGAGTATGGCAGAGGCCTGGCCTTTAACCACGATTTTCAGGCATTTACAGAGGAGAGCAGAAAGACTGCCAGGCTTACGGCAGAGCTGGCCTTTTCATATCTGGAGCATTACAGACAGATACGAAGGGGAGGAATGCCTGCAGAGCCTGCGCTGCGGGCACTTCGTCTGAGCCGGGGAGACTTAGACCGGTTCTTTGGTCTGAATACGGGCCGGGCGATCCGGTGCGAGGACGCCAGGGGGCAGCAAAGAGAACTTACAGTGGTAAGAGAGGATCCTGATTTTGCCGTATTGGTAAAACGGGCTGGAAAAAGTGGGATTTCCGTTACGGTCCCCTCAGGGATGGCAGCCTTTGAGGGAGAAAAAAGTCTGTATGTGGCGGACGAACATTACATTTTTTGCTGCAGCGCAGAATATGGAAAAGTGATGGGGATTTTTCTGACCGGGATACTGGGAGGGCAGGAGGAGCCGGGAAAACTTCTCATACATGAGAGGGACGTGCCTTTGTTTTACGAGCGGGTACTGAGCAGAATGGAGCCTCTTGGCATCCTGTCCCAGGAAGGGGTGGAGCTGGAGAGCTGGAGACCGGAGCCGTTAAAGGCTGTGTTTGATTTTGACTGTGACGAGGAAGGCCGTCTCTGCCTGATTCCCCGCCTTTCCTACGGAGATTACAGCTTTCATCCGCTGGATGATGGGGACGTGCCCAAGAACATCTGCCGGGACGTGCCGGGAGAGTTTCGGATCAGCCGGCTGATTACCAGGTATTTTGCTGCCAGGGAGGAAGGCGCGGGCCGTCTCTTTCTGCCGGAGGGGGAGGAGGCGGTTTACCGTCTGTTAGATGAGGGGATGGAGGAATTCCGCTCTCTCGGGGAAATACGGCTGTCAGGGAGCGTAAAGGCCTTCACGATCCGCCGGCCGCCGGAGATTTCCATGAGAGTTTCTGTCTCAGACGGCTGGCTGACCCTTACCGTGGATACGGGAGATCTGACAGGAGGAGAGCTTTTAAAAGTTCTGGACGCCTATACGCAGAAGAAAAAGTATTATCGGCTGAAAAATGGGGAATTCTTAAAACTGTCGGACGACGGCTTTATGACCATTGAGACAATACGGGAAGGCCTGTCCCTGGGAAAGGCGGAGCTTGCAAAAAAGAACATCCTTCTTCCGAGCTTCCGCGCCCTGTATCTAGATCAGGCCCTCAGGGAGGACGGGCATATTTCCCTCAAAAGAGACAGCGGCTATAAAGCGCTGATCCGCGGAATGAAATCAGTGGAGGACAGCGATTACGACGTGCCGTCATCCTTTACGGGGGAGCTGAAGGCTTATCAGAAGACAGGGTACCGGTGGCTCAGAACGCTGGATCATTGGGGCTTTGGAGGGATTCTGGCCGACGATATGGGACTGGGGAAAACGATTCAGGTGATTGCCCTTCTGCTGTCCGCAGCACAGGAGGGAACGTCCCTCATTGTATGCCCGGCTTCCCTGATTTACAACTGGGAGCATGAGCTGTACCGCTTCGCTCCTTCCTTAAAGACCGCCACGGCAGCGGGAACCATGAGCGAGCGCCAGGAGCTGTTGGAGAGGATGGGGGAGTACCAGGTAGTGATCACCTCCTATGAGCTTTTGAAACGAGATCAGGAGTGGTACGAAAAACAGAAGTTCCGCTTCCAGATCATTGACGAGGCCCAGTGCATTAAAAATGCCGCCACAAAAAGTGCCAAGGCGGTGAAGGCTGTCAGTGCCAGAACAAGGTTTGCCCTGACGGGAACGCCGGTGGAAAACCATCTGGGAGAGCTTTGGAGTATTTTTGACTATCTGATGCCGGGATTTCTCTTTTCCTACCAGAAGTTCCGGAAGCTCTATGAGATACCCATTGTGAAGGAGGGAAACGAGACGGCGGCTTCGAATCTGCGCCGCCTGATTGGCCCCTTTGTGCTGAGGAGACTGAAAAGGGACGTCATGAAAGAACTTCCGGAAAAAGTGGAAAAGATCGTTTACTCCGCTTTCTCCGGGGAGCAGAAGAAGCTCTATGGAGCCAGTGTACTCCGCCTGAAGGAGGAAGTGGAGAGCGGGGAGGAGAAGTTTAAGATTTTGTCAGGCCTTACAAGGCTCAGGCAGATCTGCTGCGATCCGTCTCTGTGCTATGAAAATTACAGAGGAGGATCTGCAAAGCTGGATACCTGTATGGACGTGATTGCGGGGGCTGTTCCCGCCGGACACAGAATTCTTCTGTTTTCCCAGTTTTCCTCCATGTTTCCCCTGATGGAGAAGCGGCTTTCTGAAAGCGGGATTGACAGCTTCACTCTGACAGGATCCACGCCGAAGGAGGAGAGAAACCGCCTGGCCGCCAGATTTAACGCAGGGGAGGCTCAGGTATTTTTGATTTCTCTGAAGGCGGGAGGAACGGGGCTTAATCTGACGGGAGCTGACTTTGTCATTCTCTATGATCCCTGGTGGAACGCGGCGGCGGAAAATCAGGCTTCGGATCGGGCCCACCGGATTGGACAGAGGCGCCAGGTGACAGTCGTCCGCCTGATTTCAAAGGGAACGGTGGAGGAAAATATCCTGCGTCTGCAGGAGTCAAAGCGAGAGCTGGCGGACAGGATTGTGACAACGGGAACGGTATCTCTGGCAGGACTGAACCGGGAAGAGATTCTCAGGCTTCTGGAATAGACGCCTGCTGGCAGAAGGAGGCGGCTGCTCGGACAGCCATCTAAAAATAATAATAGTAATTTTTATTAAAATGTGCTGGACAAATGCTCTTTCCCGTGCTATACTAAATCCATCAACAGATAACAAGAAACAAAATCAGATTTCACAATTCAGGAGGAATTTGCCATGAAGAAATATATTTGCGACGTTTGCGGTTATATCTACGATCCAGCTGAGGGAGATCCGGATAACGGAGTGGCAGCAGGAACTTCTTTTGAGGATATCCCGGAGGATTGGTTATGTCCTCTGTGCGGAGTAGGAAAGGATCAGTTCTCCGTACAGGAATAAGATGATACTATCTTTTACAGCGTAAGCGCGCCCCCTCTGCGTCTTTGACAGCAGCAGGGGGTTTTTATCGTCTGTCTGGAGCAGAAACAGGAGGACAACAGGAAGTAACGAAAAACAACAGGATGCGTCAAGACTGCGCCGGGGGCTGAAAAAAAGGCAGGAAAAAAGGATTGAAATTTTAAGAAAATCTGATACAATGTAGGGGACAATTGAATAATGAGAGAATATTACGGATAAGTGAGAGGAAAAAATGATGAAAAAGAAGAAAATTCTTTTAGGTTTAACAGCGCTTTTCGTATCTGCTGCACTCTGCGCATGCAGTGGCGGCAAGAATGGAGAAGGCACCTCGGCAGCGGCAGGTGACAGTACGTCCGCCGCAGAAACAGAAGGTAATACTCTTTCAGAAGGAACACCCAGACCAGGCGGAAGCGTCGTAGTAGGCATGACGCAGGACCTGGCTAGTCTTGACCCCCACGCTACGACGGACGCAGGAACTAGAGATGTGGTTTTTAATTTGTATGAGGGGCTTGTAAAGCCCGCTCCAGATGGTAGTCTGATACCGGCGGTGGCCAGTGATTATCAGATTTCAGAGGATGCGAAGATCTATACCTTCACTCTGAGAGATGGAATTACCTTCCACGACGGCGCTCCAGTGACTGCTGAGGACGTCAAATATTCCATTGATCGATGTGCGGAGGCCAATCAGGGCTCCGCTTTTTCTATGCTTTCAGAGGTGACGGTGAAGGATGAGAAAACCGTTGAGGTGACGCTGACGGACAGCTATTCAGAGTTTCTGTCCGATCTGTCCCAGGCCTATATCATCCCGGCTTCCAATGAGGATCCGGCTGGGACGCCCATTGGCACAGGCCCCTTCCGGTTCGTCTCCTACACGCCGGGACAGTCAGTTGTGATGGAAAAATACGACGGCTACTGGCAGGAGAACCTTCCATACCTTGATCAGGTGACCTTTAAGATCACAGCTGACGTGGATACGGCTTTTATGGAGCTTCAGGCGGGAACCATCGACATTTTAAAATACCTGAACAACACCCAGGTGCAGACCTTAGGCGATCAGTTTAAGATTGAAGAGGGCAGCATGAATCTGGTGCAGGGAATGTTTTTGAACAGCAGCTACGAGCCGCTGTCCAAGGCAGAGGTGCGCCAGGCTCTCTGCTATGCGGTGAACAGAGACGAAATCAACCAGTTTATGTTCGGCGGAAAGAGCCGCATTATAGGAACCCACATGATTCCAAACATGTCTGTCTACTATGAGCCGGAGACAGAAAAGGTGTATTCCTATGATCCCCAGAAGGCCAAACAGCTTCTGGCAGATGCAGGTTATGCGGACGGCTTTGATCTGGAGATCACAGTGCCAAGCGCCTACTCTCAGCATGTGGACACCGCTCAGATTATAGTGGAGGAGTTAAAGCAGGTGGGAATCAACGCTTCCATTAACCAGGTAGAGTGGAGCACCTGGCTCAGCGACGTGTACAAGGGAGGAAAGTTTGAGGCCACAATCGTAGGCTTTGACGGAACTTTAGCGCCCAACGACTGGCTCAGGAAATACGTGACGGGAGACAGCAAGAATTTCATGCACTATTCCAATGCGGAATACGACGAGACCTTCCAGAAGGCCTATACGGCAGTGGACGAGGCTGAGAAGGCTGCGTTCTACAAGGAAGCTCAGATGATTCTGGCAGAGGATGCGGCTTCCGTCTACATTCAGGATCCGGCGAATTTTGTGGCGGTAAACAAGGAGTTTGCCGGATATACCTTCTATCCGACCGCAGGAGACGATATGTCGGTGGTATACCAGACAAATTAGGGCTCTGAGTTCAGAATTAAATAAAAAATAATAAAAGGCAGTGAATTGCCGGAGGATATCAATGAAATATTTTATCAAGAAATTAGTTACTCTCATTATCACATTGTTGCTGATATCCCTTCTCACGTTCACTGCTTTTTCTGTTATCCCCGGAGACGCGGCTCTGGCCCGCCTGGGGGATGATGCGACAGAAGAGCAGATAGAAGCGTTTCGAGAAGAGATGGGGCTTAATGATCCCCTGCCCGTCAGGTATGTGGACTGGCTGTCCGGGGCGGTGAGAGGAGATTTTGGGGCATCCTATTATTATGACAATATGACGGTGGGAGAACTTCTGTCAGATCGGCTTCCAGTTACCGTGATGCTGGCGGTGATATCCCTCCTTATGATTTTGATATGTTCCGTTCCCCTGGGGCTTTTGTGCGCCAGAGGAGCCGGAGGAGTGTTGGACCATGCGGTCAATCAGATTCTTCAGACCGTGATGGCGGTCCCCTCTTTTTTCCTGGGGATTCTCTTGACATACGCCTTTGGCCTGGTGCTGCACTGGTTTCAGCCGGGACAGTTTGTAGAGCCGTCAGAGAGCTTCTTTGGGGCGGCGTCCTACCTGGTATTTCCGGCCCTGGCCGTGGCTCTTCCGAAAATTGCCATGGTGGTGAAGTTTTTGAGAAATGCCGTGCTGTCAGAGCTGTCTAAGGACTATGTGAGGACAGCGAAGAGCAGGGGAAACAGCAGCAGAAGGATTCTCTACGTCCACGTGCTGAAAAACGCCATGATTCCAGTTATCACCTTCACAGCCATGGTGGTGGCGGAGATTCTGGCCGGAAGCATTATTGTGGAGCAGGTGTTCAGCGTGCCAGGAGTGGGGAGACTTCTGATCAGTTCTATTTTTAACCGGGATTATCCGGTGGTGCAGGCCATCGTCATGTATATCACTCTGGTGATGGTAGTGGTGAATTTCCTGGTAGATTTTATGTACCAGCTGTTAGATCCGAGAGTCAGGACATCATAAGCGGAGGAAAAAGACGTGAAAAAGAAACGAAACTGGAATTTAATCATAGGACTGGCGATTACCCTGTTTTTTCTGGCAGGGGCAGTCATCGGACAGTTCTGGACTCCGTATCCGCCCACGCAGATGGATTCCCTCCATGTAAATCTGGCTCCGTGTCTGGCTCACCCCATGGGGACAGACAACTTTGGAAGAGATATTTTCAGCCGCGTGATGAACGGCAGCGGAAATACCTTTTTTGTGGCAGTCTGTACGGTCCTCATCGGAGGCGTGATCGGCACGGCGGCAGGGGCTCTGACCGGGTACTACGGAGGAGTCCTGGACAATGTTCTGATGCGGGTGGGAGATATGATTATGAGCTTTCCAAGCGTTCTGCTGGCTCTGATTTTTATCAGCCTTCTGGGACCTGGAAAATATAATATTATCCTGGCTCTGGGAATTATTTTTATCCCGGTATTTGCCAGAATGGTGCGAAGCGAGGTGATACGCTGCCGGGAGTTAGACTTTGTGAAGAGCGCGAAGGTAATGGGAGTGGGGAATTTAAGAATTATTTTTATCCATATTCTCCCAAACGCCTCCGTCAGCATTCTGACGACAGCTGCCATTGCTTTTAACAACGCGGTGCTGTCTGAAGCCGGGATGAGCTACCTGGGACTGGGAGTCCAGCCGCCGGAGCCAAGTCTGGGGCGGATGCTCTCCGAGGCCCAGTCCTTTCTGTTCGGCGCTCCCTGGTATGCGATTTTTCCGGGAATTGTGATTATCCTCATTATTTTGGGATTTTCCATGATTGGAGAGGGACTTCGGGAGCTTCAGAAGTAGACAAGGCACAGACAAAACAGACGGAAAAGGTTTCAAGGAATGATGAGAGGCGATATGGGACAGGATACAGAGAAGAGAAGGAAGCAGGAAAAGATTCTGGCCAGCGTAAAGGATTTATCCATCGAATTTACGGACAGAGGCATTTATGAGGAGGTTGTAAAAAAGATCAGCTTTCCTATCTATGAAGGAGAAATCCTGGGAGTGGTGGGAGAGAGCGGATCTGGAAAATCCATGAGCGCCCTTTCGATTATGGGACTGCTCCCGGACAGCGCTCAGGTGAAGAGCGGAAGCATTGAATTCTGCAAAAAGGATGGAAATACGGTGGATCTTCTGCAGCTTTCCGGGCAGGAGCGGGAAAAGATCCAGGGAGAGGAGATTGCCATGGTGTTCCAGGAACCCATGACATCCTTAAACCCTGTTATGAAGATTGGAAAGCAGGTGGGAGAAAATCTGGCGCTCCACACGGATCTTTCTAAAGAGGAGATCCATGAGAAATGTGTAAAAGCGCTGCAGGCAGTGGGACTTTCGGAGGCGGAGGCTCTGCTGGATCGGTATCCCCACGAGCTGTCCGGCGGCATGCGCCAGAGGGTGATGATTGCCCAGGCCATGATTGCCTCCCCCAGGCTGTTAATTGCAGACGAGCCTACCACGGCTCTAGACGTGATTGTGCAGGCCCAGATTCTCCGCCTGCTGAAAAAAATCCATCAGGAGAACCAGACCTCGATTTTATTTATTTCCCATGATTTAAACGTGATTCGGGAAATCTGCGACCGGGTGCTGGTGGTCTATCAGGGCGTGATTGTGGAGCAGGGCGATGCGGAGCAGGTATTGAGCAGCCCGCGCCATGAATATACAAAGCGTCTGGTGGCGTCCATCCCGGAAAAAACAGGCAGGGCGGACAGCCAGAAAGAGATTTTGAAAATTTCCCATCTGGACGTATTTTACAGGGAAGGAGGCGGCTTTTTTAAGAAGGCTTCCAGAAAAAAGGCGCTCAGCGATGTGAGCCTGTCTGTGAGAGAGGGGGAAATCCTGGGAATCGTGGGGGAGAGCGGCTGCGGAAAGTCCACCCTGTCCAAGACCATTGCAGGGCTTAACAGAGACTATTCCGGAACCATTGAGGCAGACGGGGATCTGCGCCCCCAGATGGTGTTTCAGGATCCCTTCGGTTCTTTAAATCCGGCCAAGAAAATTGGATGGATTTTAGAGGAGCCTCTCCGGGTGAGGGGCGTCTCGGACCGGGCTGAGCGAAAGCGGATGGCAGAGGAAATGCTGGTCAAAATCGGTCTGGACGAGAGCTTTTACAGCCGCCGTCCCAGAGAGCTGTCAGGCGGGCAGCGCCAGAGAATCAGCATTGGAACGGCTCTTCTTGCGGACTCCAGGCTGCTGGTGGCCGACGAGCCGGTTTCCGCTCTGGACGTGACGGTGCAGTCTCAGATTTTAAAGCTTCTTCTGGATATGCACGAGGAGAGAAAAAATACGCTTCTGTTTGTGAGCCATGATTTGAATGTAGTGCGCCGCGTCTGCCACCGGGTGGCGGTGCTGTATCTGGGAGAGGTAGTGGAGTCGGGGGCGGTAGAGGAGATTTACCACAATCCCTGCCACCCCTATACAAGGCTTCTGCTGGCCTCCTCCCTGGGGGAAAACAGTGAGAAAGAAAAGGCTGAAAGAAATGATCCCAGTGAACTGGTCTCTGACATTGGGGAGAACTTTGGGCGGGAGAGCGCAGGCTGTCCCTTTTACCCCAGATGTCCAAAGCGCAGCGGACGCTGCGCCCTGTCAAGACCGGAAACGATGAGCCTGGAAAACGGCCACAAGGTCAAGTGCTTCGGCTGCCAGGCTCCGTCTGCAGAGGGCAGACAGAAAGACTAACTATTAAAAGTCAAGTCTAAAACGAAGTTTTTTTGAATGAATTGCAGAAATGCACTTCAGATATAGTTGTACTTTGAAAACTGCATGACAAACAGAGTGTCATTGCTGGCACTCTAAAAGGAGATATTTACAGAAAAAAAGTTAAGCTGTTGGCAGATATGCTTTTCTGGATTTCTCCATTGCAAAAATCAATCACACAAGCTTCTTAGCGGCATGGGATATGGCAACATTATAATGCTTGCCTTCCGAGCGTTTCTTTTCAAGATATGCACCAAAAGATTTATCCCAGTGACAGACATATTTTGTGGCATTGTAAAGGGCATACCGGAGGTATCTGGAACCTCGTTTCTCCATATGGGAATAACAGTTATCTAACTGCCCTGATTGATAAGTAGAGGGAGACATTCCTGCGTATGCGAGGATCTTATCTGCAGAATCAAAACGGCAGAAATCTCCAATCTCAGCAATAATCATGGCACCCATCCGGTAACTGATGCCAGGAATGGTAAGAATCGGTGACTGGATTTCTTCATCCATGATCTGTTTGATGGCGGCTTCGATTTCATCAATTTCAGAAGTCAATTCTTGAATGAGTTTAATGGTGTGTTTCAGTTCCAAGGATTTTGTAGGCATATTCGAACCGATTGAGTTTCTGGCAGCTTCACGAAACATGACAGCAGTGTCTTTTCCGTATCTGTTCTTTGAACTTTGGGAGAGCAGATTGATAAGCCGAGTAAGATGTGCAGATGCAACAGCGTGAGCAGATGGAAATTCAGATAACAAAGCGTAAACAGATGCCATATGAAGGGTTGGAACAAGCTTTTCTAATTCTGGGAAAAGGATACAGATAAGCCGTGAGACAGATGTTTTGAGTTTTGCACGTTCCTTTACTTTATCAAAACGATAACGAGTGAGTGACTTTAATTCCTCATTGTGGTAAGATGTGTCTGAGTAGGACTTTAAGTTCACATCAGACATAATCATAGACGCAATCGTGCGGGCATCTACTTTATCCGTTTTCGTCTTTCTAAGGCTAAGACTTTTTCTGTAAAGATTAGTATGTAACGGGTTGATAACGTAGGTTGGCAGACCTTTATCTAAGAGATATCCAAGCAGATTGTAACTATAGTGTCCAGTGGCTTCAAGTCCTACTTTTACTTTGGTTAAATCATCTGATACGGATTGTATTTTCTGAAATAAGGTTTCAAACCCATCCCGGTTGTTAGAGATGGTAAAGGATTTAAATAATACCTCACCGTCTGAGTTAGTAATAAAGCAATCGTGTTTGTCTTTGGCAATATCAATTCCAACGTAAATCATAAAAATCTCCTTTGAGTAAATATTTTGATACTGTTTATAGAACCACTGGTACTCCTTGCGATTGTAACCTCGTTCTAAATAAACCGTCATGCGGTATCTAACTGATTAACAAATATACAAAGGGACTGTGGTTGTAGCCTTTCTGAAACCATCAAGTGGTAGGAGAATCAAAACAATCCACAGTATCTCCAATAGTATAGCATACAGACCTTGGAGAGGGTCTATAAACACTACTACTTTATAATACGAGGAGAAGCTATATGAACGTAAAAGGAAAGGTTGTCATTGTCACAGCGTCTACAAGGGGAATCGGCTGGGCCTGCGTTCAGGCCTTTGTGAGAGAGGGAGCCATAGTCTATCTGGCCGCCAGAAACGAGGAGGCGGCTAAAAAGAGAATCGAGGAGCTTTCGGGAGAGCCGGGCCAGGCCAAATGGGTTTACTGCGACGCGTCAGTGAAGGAGTCCTACGCATCGATGGCAGAGACTGTGGAACAGGCGGAGGGACGGATTGACGTTCTGGTAAACAACTTTGGAACCTCGGATCCGAGAACGGATCTGGATATTGCCAGAACCAGGTACGAGGATTTTCTGGATACTCTGGACAAGAATCTGTCCAGCGTATTCCTCTCCACCCAGGCCGTGCTTCCTGCTATGAGAAAACAGGGAGGCGGAAGCATTGTCAATATCAGCTCCATCGGCGGGCAGATTCCGGATATTGCCAGAATCGGCTATGCAGTCAGCAAGGACGCCATTATTTATCTGTCCAAAAATATCGCCCTTCAGGAGGGAAGAAACGGAATCCGCGTCAACGTAGTGTGTCCGGGACAGACGGCTACAGACGCGGTAAAGAACAATATGTCGGATTCCTTCCAGGAGCTGTTTCTGCGCCACACGCCTATCAGGAGAATGGGAACGCCGGAGGAGATTGCGGCGGCAGTGCTGTATTTTGGAAGCGAGGAGGCAGCCTACACGACAGGGCAGGTGATCGCTGTGTCCGGCGGCTTCGGACTGGGCACGCCGGTATACGCAGAGCTGTCCCAGCTTTCGGCAGAGGACAGGCATTAAAATAAGAAGCAAAAGATTTCTTTCCTGCCAAAATCACAGCCACATAATTTCCGTAATTTTAAATATTAAATTGAAATTATCGGAAATTTAAAGAAAATGCGAAAGAAGTAATAGAAAAATCAGGGCATATATAGTATAATTACAAATAGAAGTTCCATAGACAGGGCCTGAAGGGAAAGGGAGGAGGACATGTTTATGAAGGAAAAAATAGCAGTTCTCAAAAGAATGCTGGATGAGAGTAATTATACAGTAGCGCTCTGCGGATCTGGTATGCTGACAGACGGAGGCGTCAGGGGAATTAAGAATCCAGACAGGGCCTATGCCATTGAGAGAGCCTACGGCGCTTCCCCGGAGTACATTTTTACAAGCGCCTATTACAATACAAGGCCGGAGCAGTTCTTTCATTTTTATAAGGAGGAGGTGCTCAGATATATTCTGGATCCTGGTCTGGGGAGCTATGCCATGGCCAGGATGGAGCAGGCCGGAAAGCTTCAGTGCGTCATTACGGCGAACGTATTTAACCAGGCTATCCGCGGCGGCTGCGAGCACGTGATTAATCTGCATGGAACGGTGTATGAGAATCAGTGTCCCAGATGCGGGGAGCTGTATACGGTGGAAGACATTCTGGAGATGAAGGGGATTCCGTGCTGCCGGGTCTGCAACGCGACGATCCGTCCCAAGGTATCGCTGTTCGGCGAGATGGTGGACAGCCGCATTATGACCAGAACCACAGAGGAGATTGAGAAGGCGGAGGTGCTGCTTTTAGTGGGAACTACGCTGCGCTCCGAGACGTTTTCCAATTATCTTAAATATTTTCACGGAAAATATCTGGCGGTGCTCCACAGAACGCCCCACTACTCGGATGAGAAGGCAGATTTGACGCTCATCGGCGAGCCGGGGCAGATTCTTTCACAGCTGGGCTACTAATGATGAAAAAGGAAGGGCGTGAGAAACGTTGGTTTTTCACGCCCTTCCTTTTTCTGTCAGCTTAAAGATACTGTTTCATATCTTCAATATTTTTTTCCTCAGATTTCAGCTGACGCTGCGCCAGGCTGACCACAGACGGGTTAGAGCCGCGGTAGGCGTTCAGCTGTTTTTTTAATTCCGTAGCGCCCATGGTGTTTCCCTGGATGACCATTTCCGCCAGCTTGGAGGTAGTGGGGTTTACCAGGCTTTTCATGGTGGAGGACACCCGGGCCATTGCCTTGGCGACAGGGCTTGCGTCCTCTGCGGCAGCCTCGTGGGCTCTGAGCATTCTGCCGCTTTCCTCGTAGGCCAGTTCGTACTCGTCCAGCTGCGAATTCAGCGCGTGGAGAAACTGAACGTCATTGGAGAGCTGAATCACATGGCGGACGCTGTCGCGCCCCATATCTGCATTTTGATGAATCTGATTTAAAAGTTCAATATCCTGTGTCATAAGAGAGACTCCTTTCCCTGTGGATTATATTTATAAGTATGGACAAAAGGAAGAAAAATAGACAGAAATGGATTGTCTTTTTAAGGCGTTCATGGTATTATCAGGGAACGCGGCGCAAAGAGAACGAAAGCGCCGCAGGATAGAGATGAAAAGGCTTTCAAAGGCATTGAAATCATAAAAAGTAAAAATAAAAAGCAAAACAGGAGGCAGTTAATTCATGAAAAAAAGATATCGGATCGCTTTAGCAGCGTGTATGACAGCGGCGGCTCTCACCGCCTGCCAAGGAAAGGCAGCAGAGCCGGATGCTTCAGCCGCTGTTTCTGAGAAGACAGGTACAGGAGCTTCTGAAACGAAAGAAAAAAAACAGGGTGAGAAGGAGAGCAGCGGAGTGTTCGAGTCCTTTACAGCCCAGGATTTAGACGGAAACCAGGTAGACGAGACCATATTTGAGGACGCAGAGCTTACCATGATTAACGTGTGGGGAACCTTCTGCACTCCCTGCCTGGAGGAGATGCCGGATCTGGCTGAGCTGAACCGGGAGTACCAGGAGAAGGGCGTCCAGATCATTGGAATCTGTTCCGATACCATTAACGCGGATAAGGAGCTGGACGAGGCTCAGCTTGAGAAAGCCAGAGAGCTGGCAGAGCAGACAGGGGCGGATTATCCCCATATCGCCATGTCTGGAACGCTGGTGGACACGCTTCTTCCGCAGGTGATGGCAGTGCCTATGACAATTTTTGTGGACAGCGAGGGAACCCAGGTGGGAACCGCCTACATGGGAGCCAGAGACAAGGAAGGCTGGGCTGGGATCCTGGACGAAGTTCTCTCCTCTGTCCAGTAAGCTGGAAGGAAAGAGGGACGAAACGATGAAGTGTAAGACAGACAGAAAAAAGGCCTTTGGCCCTGTGCAGGGCGGCCTGCTTTTAACGGCAGCTGTTCTTCTGGCAGCCGGAGTTTACAGGGGAGAGGCGGCGACAGTGTTTATAAAGGCGGCGAATATCTGTTTGGAGTGTATTGGAATTGGGTAACAGGGGGAGTAAGGGAGGAAGGCTTGGCAGGACGCGCCGCCTGCGTCTGTTGTGCCAGGCCGCCTGGTCTGCCCTTACAAACGGATATGCCGCCGGATTTCTGGAGAAGAAGATTTATACGGGAAAACTAAAGAGCCTCTGCGTGCCGGGACTGAACTGCTATTCCTGCCCCGGCGCTCTGGCAGGATGCCCCATCGGCTCTCTACAGGCAGTGCTTTCCAGCAGCAGCTTTACGGTTTCCTGCTATGTTCTGGGCTTTCTTATGATGTTTGGGACGCTGCTGGGACGATTCATCTGCGGCTGGCTCTGTCCCTTCGGCCTGGTTCAGGATCTGCTCCATAAAATTCCCTTTCCGGGAAAGAAAAAGAACCTGCCGGGACACAGGTTCTTAATCTACATGAAATATGTGATTCTCGTGCTTTTTGTTATTCTTCTGCCGTCTCTCGCGGTGGGAGTGACAGGAAACGGAAATCCCTGGTTCTGCAAGTATATCTGCCCCAGCGGGACGCTGATGGCAGGACTGCCTCTGGGACTTGGAAATCCAATGCTGCGCACCGCCCTTGGAAAGCTGTTCAGCTGGAAGGTGTTTCTGCTGGTCCTGACAGTTGTCCTGTCCGTGAAATACTACAGGCCCTTCTGCAAATATGTGTGCCCTCTGGGAGCCATTTACGGACTCTTTAATCCAATTTCTCTCTACCGGTTCCGGATAGAAGAAAAAACCTGTATCCAGTGCGGTGCCTGCCAGAAGGTCTGCAAAATGGACATCAGGGTGTGGAAGACGCCCAACAGCCCGGAGTGTATCCGCTGCGGAGACTGCAAATCCGTATGCCCCACCGGCTCCATCCGATCCACTATGGAACGGATGAGGGCAGAGGGGAGCGGAAAGGCAGAAGCTTACGAAAAGCAGCTAGAAACGGAACAGGTTTAAGCCCACTTCTTCGCTGAAGGCCCGGTCTACGGTTCCGTCGATGACAGTGATAATCATTTCGCAGGTGGCGCTGACAAGGGCGCGGTTTAAATGGCCGCCGAATACGTGTCCCTTGTCGTCGCCTGCGCTCATATGCAGGTGGCAGTAAAACTCCCCGTCCATAGTATTGATGGTTCCTGTGAGGGACACGATTTCAAAGCTGCCGGCAAAATCGTTGGCCATATATTTTTTCTCATCTGTTTTAAACACGCCCACAGTAAACTGATTCACAGCGCCCAGAGCCTGAATGGAGGCCAGCTTAATCTCTTCTTTTAAGGCGATAGCCTTTACCTGCTCCAGAATTTCCTCGCCTTTGTCAATTCTCGCTGCAATTGTGTTTCCAAATCGTCTGTAATCCATGATAAAAATCCTCCATCTGATTGATTATAAGTCAAAAGAGTGCGGAATTAGTTTCCGCACTCAATACTTATCTCATTAAATTTGCCTAAAATATCGTCTACCCGTACGGACTCCTTCTCCTCATAGGCCTTATCCATAACGGCCAGGCCCTGGTGCATCATGAGAAGCCGATTTCCATATTCTACGGCGTACCGCAGATTGTGGGTAACCATAAGAGCGGTGAGCTTCTTTTCCCTGATAATCCGGTCGGTCAGCTCCATGATAACCTCTGCAGTCTTTGGATCCAGGGCCGCTGTGTGTTCGTCCAGAATTAAAAATTCAATGGGCGTCATGGTGGACATGAGAAGGGCCATAGCCTGGCGCTGTCCGCCGGAGAGAACCCCTGCCTTCACGTCCAGCTTATCCTCCAGGCCCAGGCCCAGAAGACGGAGGTTTTCCCGGTAGAAATCAATTCTCTTTTTATTGGTGCCGCGGCGGAGATTAAAAGGCTTTCCTTTAGTATCTGCCAGAGACATATTTTCCAGAATCGTCATGTTGGGGCAGGTTCCCATAGAAGGGTTCTGGTAAACGCGGCCAATGACTCTCTGCCGTCTGTACTCCGGCATTTTCGAAATATCCGTTCCATGGATGAGAATGCTTCCGGAATCTACGGGAATACTTCCGCAGATAATATTTAGCAGAGATGTTTTTCCGGAACCGTTGCTTCCCACCACGGAGACGAACTGCCCCTGCTCCACAGTCAGGCTGAAATCTTCAAACAGGCACATTTCATTGACTGTCCCCTGATTATAATATTTTCGGATGTGCTTTACCTCCAGCATCAGTCCACCTTCTTTCTGAATGAACGGCCGCTTAACACCAGAATAATCAGGAACATGGCGGCGGTTACGAATTTATTGTTGGAAGTATTGATTCCAAAATTCTGGGCAATGCTCATGGCCATAGAGGTGCAGGCCTTGTAGAGGACAGAACCCAGGATAACGGCAGTCGTAGTTTTTAAGAAGCCAAGCTTGGCAAACAGCTTGGTTCCGATAATCACGCTTGCAAGCCCTGTAACAATGGTTCCCGTGCCGACTCCGATATCGAAGAAGCCCTGCTGCTGGCAGAATACGCAGCCGGAGAGGGCGGCCAGACCGTTGGCCAGAGCCAGACCGATGATTTTAACGGTTCCCTTATCCTTCGCCAGGGCCGTTACCAGCGTTTCGTTGTCTCCGGCAGCCCGAAGAAGAAGGCCGGACCTGGTTTTTAAGTACAGATCCATGACAATCTTTACAAAGACAACCAGGATCAGGAGAATGGCCGCTACAGTCAGCTCATAGCTCCGGCTGGAGAGAGACGCTGTCATCTCGTTTTCAAAGATTGTCTCCTGGCTGTAAATCGGAAGGTTCGCCTTATTTCCCGCAATCATCAGGTTAATGGAGTAGAGTCCTGTCATCACGATGATGCCGGAGAGGAGATCCCTGATTTTCAGCTTCACATGGATGAGGCCCGTGGCCGTGCCGGCCAGAGCTCCGGCCGCGAAGGAGAGAGGCAGAGTGAGGGGAGCCGGAACTCCGGCCACAATAGCTGCCGCCGTCACTGCCGCGCCGAAGGGGAAGGTGCTGTCTACAGACAGATCCGGAAAGTCCAGAATACTGTAGGTAATGTATACGCCCAGAGCCATGAGAGAATAAATCAGGCCCTGAGTCAGGATGGAAAGAAGAATGCTCATGTCTGTTACCTCATTTCCTGCCGCGCCCGGTTATTCGGAAATCTCTTCAAACAGCTCTGCTGCCGAGGAGGTGAGAGATTCCGGAAGTTCAATGCCAAGGTTCTCTGCCGCCTCTGTATTTCCGTAGAAGGCTGCGCCCTCAATCAGTTCGTAAGGCATTTCGGAAGCCTCTTTTTCTCCCTTTAAAACCTGGGCTGCCATGCGTCCCGTCTGCTCGCCCAGAGCGATGTAGTCCAGTCCCATAGCTGCCAGGCAGCCTCTCTTTACCTGCTCAATCTCACTTCCGAATACCGGAATGCCGTTTTTAGAGGCAGCCTCCAGGACAACCGGGAGAGAGCTTACCACGTTGTTGTCAGTCAGGTTGCTGATGCAGTCTACCTTGGCCGCCAGCTGCTCTGCCGCCAGCGGGATATCGGCGGAGGTGGAAATGCCGCTCTCCACAATTTCCAGTCCGAATTCCGGAGCCGCCTTCTTGTATTCCTCGATAGCTGCCTGGGAATTGACCTCGTTGGTGCTGTAGAGGATTCCCACCGTTTTAGCTTCCGGGAGAATCTCACGGATCATGGAAAGCTGTTCGGAAACAGGAAGCTTATCGCTGGTTCCCGTGATATTTCCTACTGGCATCTGATCCTCTGTGGCCAGCTCGGCCAGCACCGGATCTGTGACAGCTGTGTAGATAACCGGGATATCGCTTCTTTTCGTGACGCTGTAGGCGCTCTGGGCGATAGGCGTCGCGATGGCACAGACCATATCTACGTCGTTGGAGACGAAGTTTGTGATAATCTGGCCGGAGAGGGAGCCGTCGCCGTTGGCGTTTTCATAGATTACTTCCAGATTTTTACCCTCCACAAATCCTTCCTCAGCCAGCCCTTTTAAAAAGCCTTCCCGGCAGTTATCCAGGGAGCCGTGTACCGCGTACTGAGCAACTCCGATGGTATACTCGCCCTCTGCAGCCTCGCTGTTCTGGGCTTCGCCGCTCCTGGAGCTTTCTGCTGCAGAGCTTCCTGCCTCTGAGGAAGTGTTTCCTGTCTCTCTGGCGCCCTCGGAAGAGGAGCATCCTGTCAGGGCAGATACTGCCATAACTGCGGTTACTAAAGCTGCGATTGTTTTCTTTCTCATAATACATTCCTCCAATGAAATAGATTTTTATGCCGTACTTGGAAGGAGTGAGAGCTGGGAAGCCTGTTCTGCCGGATAAAACAAAAAAATCCCAGACACAGTTTCCTGTATCTGGGACGAATTAACAAATCCGCGGTACCACCCATAATTGACGTAAAGTCCACTCTTTCATATACTAACATATATGCCGCGAAGATAACGGATGCGGTTTCCGTCGCTCCCTACCTCCAAATACCGGTATCGGGAACGCCCTCGAAAGTCCATTCAGCCAGCTGCTTCATACTGCGCTTCCACCTGTGCGCGGCTCTCTGTGATGTATCAATCCGGCCTACTTCTCTTTCTCAACGGTTTGTGTTTTTGGTTGTCATCATCCTAATACTTTTGTAAGCGTTTGTCAATAGAAAAATGAAAAAAATTACAAAAGAAATGGGAGAAGCCGCAAAATGGGAAGATATGCCCGAAGGGAAAAGTAAGAACAGGGAGAAGCAGAAAAAATCTATCAGTTTTGCGACTGGCTGCGTTTTCTGCTCGGTTCGTGCACCTGTGATCCGCCATTCGCGAAAACTCGCCTTGCGGCTCAGACACTTCGCTCGGTGGCGGAAATTAGCACGAACCTCACTGCGAAAGCCTCGCCATTATCGCTTAACTGATAGACTTTTTCTATGTTTCGTTTCAATACTTCAAGAAATAACTTGTGAATCAGAGATTTCTGCGGCTTCTGGAACTTCAAAGGGAGCGGTTTCATCCCAGAGCGTTACGGTGATGACATCGGTTCCGCCTGACTGTGTAAGCGGGGAGAGATCGTACTGCAGCTGCAGTACCTGGCGGGACGCTTCATCTACCCAGACGCTGGCGCGGATGGTTCCCAGTTCAGCGGGATCGGCGGAGGGTTCGATATAGGCTTCTCCACTTAACCGCGCCTTTTCCTTGAGGTACTGTTCCATAGAACAGGTTCCGTCAAAGCGGACCGACTGCCGCTCATGAAGCGTTTCTGTTCCAGCCTGTTTCCAGTCTTTTACTATCTGCAGATCGACGCCGCTGATCGAGAAGGAGGAGGTCATCAAATAGTCCTTTACCGTAAAGTTTTCCAGCTTCTCCCTGCTCCAGGTATCGTCTTTTTCATAGCGGTAGAAAAACCAGCTCCCATTGTCTTTGGCATAATACTGGGGAGGAGAGGTTTCTCCTGTGTCCGGGTTGAAGAAGCAGGTTTCGATAGCCTCGGAAGGCGTGGCGCGATAAGTATTTCGGATGGTGTTTTCCTCTATTTCGCCATTCTGATGCTCGTAATAGTAAGTTTTTAAAAATGAAAAAGATTCCTGCGAGCTTAAACCAGAGCAGATCTCCTCGCTGGAAAAGGAGACGGAGCTGGCGCGGAAGGATACGGCCAGAAACGCCGCCGCCAGCAGGGCGAGGCTTAATAAAACGAGGCCGATTTTTTTGTTCTTATGCAGCGGCATAAAAATTCCTCCTCCAACTTAAATAACTGTCATAAGATGCAAAAAAGATTTAAAGATAAGTTATATCAAATGTAGTCATACTTTATCCTTTGTGAGAACTTTGATTCAAATTAATAGACAATACCGTTAGCATCGCCTCTGATGGTTGCTTTAACAGTGCCCAAATCTTTATCAACAGGATAAGTTGATTCAACTGAGGATTTTCCATGAATAGTAACTTGAGCTTCGAAATTGGCATACATTCCAGAACCATTAATATAGGAGCGTGAAGATATCTTTGAAGCACTCATTGTCCAAAGAGAGGAAAATTCTACAAATTCCACAAAGTTAATAGTTGGATTGCTGGTAGAAAGAATTTCACCAGATGTAATGTCGTAAGAATATTTCCCTGTCATATCAACTTTCACATAACCAGTAGCATGAGCTATAGATTCTGTCCAAGAAAAATATGGAGCATCCCAACCATTGATTGTGATAGATTTTCCAGCCTTTGTAATATTTTCTTTTATATCAAGACAAGAAAAACGACCAACATGTTCTTCGGAATATTTTTGGATTGCATCGAAATTTTTAGTTTCATATAAAGGTAATGTATCAGATAAAAATTGCGAGGTAATATTTTCACCATTTTTATTATAAACTTGCAGATTTTCTTCACCATAACAAGAGGTGATAAACTCTGAAAAAGTTGTATTTTTAGCATCACTAGCTAGTGTAGTTATACTCATCATAAAAATGAAAGCTATACAACTCAAAAAATATTTTATTTTTTTCATAGTATCCTCCTTCTATCCCACATAGCCACTTGCTTTAAGAGTTCCATCTACAGAAAATTTATCATTAGTTTCGACAGCTCCATTAGTTAAATATACTCCTGAAATTTTGAATCGAGCTGTGGTTGTTACTTTGTCACCAGAAATGCCAGTAGAAAAAGTTAGATTTTGTACTTCTAAATGCCAGAAATTAGGATTACGCCCATCTCCTAAATCAGGAGGGACAAATTCTATTTGACTCATAGACTCACCATAAGTTGCTGTTATTTTTCCGCTATTAAGATCATAAGTGAAATTTCCGCCTAATCGACATTTTATAGTGACATTTCCATATGGAGTAGGTATAGTTGTTTGGACATCTTCATAGTAATGCTTAGAACGAGACGCAAACAATTCAGCATTAGAAAAAAGTGTAATTGGATTTGTAGAGTCATATGTACTTAAATGAGATGGCTTGGTGATAGCGAAACTCTGAAAACTGCTCATCCCCACCAAAAAAGATGTTATGATTAATAATTTTTTTGCTTTCATATAACCCCTCCTATTGATTGTGGTCGTTTATAGGTTTACTTATAAGTGATGCACATTATTATCCCCTCCTCTTTTATAAAAACATAGCCATGAGCAAAACTCCACATATTCAGTATTTATGCGGGTTTGCGAGGCATGGCAGCCTCATTTATCACTCCAAATTTATAGTAACAACCAGCTCCAAATGGTATAATTAAGTTGTCAAAATCAATTCACCGAAAGGAGCTGATTGCTATCTATCGTCAAGAAATTTTGAAAGATATTCGTCTTTTCACTTCACAACCAGTTGCAAAGTTTTATGATTCTCTTTTTCTGAATCTTGATTTATCCTTTGTTCCGGAATTCCCCAAAACAGGAAGAAAAGGCTTTTCAAACCACGCTTTGATTTGTTCCTTTATTGTCATGAAATGTGAAGGTTTCTCCATGATTTCTGACCTTGTCGATTATCTTCACAATAATCTTCTGACTGCCCATTTTTGTGGCTTTGATATTTCTCGTCCGCTTCCTTCTTATTGGACTTTTGACCGCTTCCTGAAAAACTTCAATAATGAAATCCTCTCGAAAGTCATGAAAACCCAGGTGCTGCTCCTTTCCAAAGAAGGTATTGTAGACACTTCTTTTATTGGCTTAGATTCAACCCCTGTCGCTGCAAATACTTCACAGAATAATCCGAAATCTTTTCTCTCAAATAAGTTTAAACCCGAAAATCAACCAAAGGCTGATTCTGATTGTAGACTTGGTGTCCACACTGCATCCAATCAAACGGACGAGAAAAAATATGAATTCTATTGGGGCTATAAAAATCATGTTCTTGTAGACTGTATTTCAGGTCTTCCTATTTACGAAATGACTACAACCGCAGAAGTTCATGATGCTACAGTTGCTCTGGACATCCTTGCTGATACTCATTCTTTTCAACCAATAACGGAGTGCACGTTCCTTGCCGACAAAGGTTACGATATCAAAAACATCTACAATCAGGTTAAGAAGCTTTACAATGGCGGATGTATCATTCCATTAAACAAACGTAATACCAAAAATCCGAAGCTTCTTCCTCAAGGGAATCCCATTTGTGAAGCAGGACTTGCCATGTGGAAGGATGGTAAATTTTCCGATCACGGCCGTACCCGTCAAAAGTTTTGTTGTCCTCTAAAATCAAGTAGAGATACCGTTTGCCCATGCCACCACAAAAATTTCTATAATGGTAAAAAAAATCGTGGCTGCACAAAATACCTCACCGTTCCTGATGATTTAAGACTTTCCATCGATAGGGACAGCAAATATTTTAAAAGTAATTATTCACTCCGCACAGAATGTGAACGTTATAATTCACGTTTTAAAAATACTGGTCAGGAGCGGATGTGGGTAAGAAATAAAGCGTCTGTTACAAACTTAAACACACTTGCCCATATCAGTTTACTGGCTGTTGCAGTTGCCGCAATCACTAGCCATTCCGGTCAGTCTTATCGCAAACTGAAAGCTGTAAAACGAATTGCATGATTCAAAAATTCTCATAGCCTTATAATTTCGTAAGTTTTGGACTTACGTTAGCTTTGCTATGCCATAAAATTGCAGCCTCAAACTTTTTGGAAGCTAACTGCCAAGTCCTACCTTGGAATCAATGTGTTTTGCTCATCTCTAATAAAAACAATGTATTCTAATTACTTTGTATGATAACACAACAATGCAGAAAAGTAAACTAGAAATAAAAATAAATTCTTGAAATATACTATTTAATGAAATATAGAAATACAATATAGCAATATATTGTAAAAATAAAGAATATTTATCGTGAATTAACTTTCCCACCGTTATATTTGAGATGTATGCTTTAAAATAAAAGTGGTTCCCATGCCTTCTGAACTGGAGCAGGGAACCTTTCTTTTATACCATGCTAATTTCTTTTAGTTTCCTTTGCTTTTTCTCTACGCCTGCAGCTTTTTTAAATCCTCATAAAAGGAAGGATAGGAGATGTTGACGCAGTCTGCGTCCAGGATTTCTGTCTCTCCGGAGGAAGCCAGGGCTGTGACGGCGAAGGTCATGGCGATCCGGTGATCCTTGCGGCTGTCTATGACAGCGCCGTGAAGCGGTTTTCCGCCGTGGATGATCATGCCGTCCTCCGTCTCCTCCACATCGGCTCCCATAGCCTTTAGGCTGTCTGTCATCACGGCAATCCGGTTGGATTCCTTTACCTTCAGCTCCGCCGCGTCTCTGATCACAGTTTCCCCGTCTGCAAAGCAGGCCATGGCGGCGATCATGGGCAGCTCGTCGATGAGCGTCGGGATCACAGCTCCCTCGATAACCGTTCCATGGAGGGCAGAATGGCGCACCAGCAGGTCGGCAGTAGGCTCGCCGCTTTCGCTGGACGGGTTTAAAAGAGTAATGTCAGCGCCCATCTGGCGGCAGACAGTGAGAATACCGTCTCTGGTAGGGTTGACGCCCACATTTTTAATCAGAAGCTCAGATCCAGGCAGAATCAGGGCGGCGGCGATGAAGAAGGCGGCGGAGGAGATATCCCCAGGCACGGTAATGCGCTGGCCGAAGAGTTCCTCTGCCGGCTTTAGAATGGCAGTGGTTCCCTCAGTCCTTACATCCGCGCCGAAGTGGGAGAGCATCAGCTCGCTGTGGTTTCTGGAAAGGTAAGGCTCTGTCACTCTGGTTTCTCCGTCCGCGTAAAGTCCGGCCAGAAGAATCGAAGATTTTACCTGGGCGGAGGCCACAGGAGACTGATAGGAAATTCCGTGGAGCTTCCGGCCTTCGATCCGGAGAGGGGCGCAGCCATTGCCGCCCATGCTTTGAATGGAAGCTCCCATCTGGCTGAGAGGGGTGATGATGCGGTTCATGGGCCGTTTTTGAATGGATTCGTCTCCTGTCAGGGTGACGGAGAAGGGCTGGGCGGAGAGAAGGCCAGAGAGCAGTCTGGTGGTAGTTCCGCTGTTGCCGCAGTCCAGCACGCCGTCCGGCTGTTTCAGCCCCCGCATCCCGTTTCCGTGTACCAGAACCCGGTTTCCCCGGTTTTCAATAGAAACGCCCATGTGCTGAAAGCAGGCGATCGTAGACAGGCAGTCGGCCCCCTGAAGGAAACCGTCGATTTCTGTCAGCCCTCTGGAAATGGCTCCGAACATGACGCTTCGGTGGGAAATGGACTTGTCTCCGGGGACGGTCAGCTCTCCCCGAAGACCTCCTTTATTCGTAGAAAAAATCATAAAAAATCCTCCTGCGGCTTAGAAATTAAAGAGTGTGTAATTATATTTTTTTAACCGTTCCCAGGCGGCGTTTCGGGACTTCTCGTCATAGAAGTTGATGGACAGAGCGCCCTCGCCGTTTTCACGGTTGTGATTGATTCCGATATTTTTAATGCTGATCCCCTTTCCGGCTAAAATAGCGGAGATGATGGAGATGGCGCCAGGTTCATCGCATACGTCCACAGAAAAGGAGTAGTCCGGGGCGATAGGGCCGGAAACCCGTGTTTCAAAGGAATTTCTGTAGTCTCTGGAGCTTTCAAACAGCTCTCTGACAGAGTCGCTGTCCCGGCTGTCCAGAACGGTTAAAATGCGGTTCAAGGATTCGATATAATCTCTTAAAAGGGAGGCAATATTCGTCTCGTTTGTCATGCAGATCTGTTCCCACATAACGGGGGAGGCGGAGGCAATCCGGGTGATATCCTTAAAGCCGCCGGCTGCCAGCCGCTTCATCAACCCCTGTGATCCGTCCTTGTCTCGCACCAGGTTTACCAGGCTGGAGGCGATAATATGGGGCAGATGGCTGACAGCAGCCACGATCCTGTCGTGCTCCCTGTAGTCCAAAACAAGCGGGATAGCGCCGATGAGGGAGGCCACCTGTGTCATCATGGCCACGGAGGATTCTGGAGTTTTATCTGTGGGAGTCAGAATGTAGTAGGCGTTTTCCAGCAGGTGATCCGTGGAATTTTCATAGCCTGTCTTTTCTGAACCAGCCATAGGATGTCCGCCGATAAAAGACTCCTCCATGGCGAGGGACTGAACGGCCTCGTGGATCTGCGTCTTTGTGCTTCCCACATCCGTGATAACGGCGCCTGGCTTCAGATAGGGCCGGATCTGTTCTAAATAAGAGGCGTTATATTCAACCGGCGTGCAGAGAAAAATAATGTCGCACTGTCTGAGCAGCTCTCCCACGCCTTCTAAAATAATGTCTACGGCTCCGTCCTCCTGAGCCTTCAGAAGACGGTCACGGGAGCGCATATAGGCCATAACGGTAGTGGACGGAGCCTGTTTTTTCAGAGCCCTGGCGATGGAACCGCCAATCAGTCCCAGCCCGATAAAGCCTGCGGTGAGATGTTGTGTCTGCATAGTGTGTCCTCCCTGTTTTTGTAAGTATAGCACAGCAAATAGGATGCTGTTTTCAGACAATACCAAGTGTATCATATCGGACGTTCTTGTCAACCGTTTCTCGAATCCTGCCGCTTATTTCTCTGAAAAACACAGAGAAGATCCAGCGGGAAACAGAAAACAGGAGCGGTTATGAGCGGTGAAACAGAATATATCGGCAGAATGGCGAAAAGATATAGTGAAAAAGAAGGAAAAACGGAGGGATGAACAGAAAGATTGGAGAAACTTGAAAGAAATGTTGTGTAAAATGCATATTTAACTTGAAATTTTCTCTATTTTCTTGTAAAATATCATCATGGACTAAAATTTATCTACGGGAGGAATTTTATATGAATGTGTACGGGACAAAACAAATTCGCAACGTGGTTCTTCTTGGACATGGCGGAGCAGGCAAGACGACGGCAGCAGAAGCCATGGCGCTTGTGACAGGCGTTACCAAGCGGATGGGAAAGATTGCAGACGGAAGCACCATCAGCGATTATGATAAAGAAGAGATCAAGCGTCAGTTCTCCATTTCCACCAGTCTGGTTCCGTTAGAGTATAACGGAGAGAACGGTCCGATTAAAATTAACCTCTTGGATACTCCTGGATACTTCGACTTCGTAGGCGAGGTGGAGGAGGCTATGAGCGTGGCAGACGCCGCGATCATCGTAGTGAACTGCAAGGCCGGCATCGAAGTGGGAACGGAGAAGGCATGGGAGCTGTGCGAGGAGTACCGGCTGCCCAGACTGATTTTCGTAACCAATATGGACGACGATCAGGCCAGCTTCCGCGAGCTGATCTTAAAGCTGGAGAAGCGCTTTGGAAGAAAGATCGCCCCGTTCCAGGTGCCAATCCGTGAGAATGAGAAGTTTGTGGGCTTCGTAAACGTAGTGAAGATGGGCGGACGCCGCTTTACAAACCTGAGCGACTACGAGGAGTGCGAGATTCCGGAGTACACGAAGAAGAATCTGAACATCGTCAGAGACGCTCTGATCGAGGCGGTGGCAGAGACCAGCGAGGAGTATATGGAGCGTTACTTCTCAGGCGAGGAATTTACCCAGGAAGAGATTTCCGCAGCCCTCAGAGAGCACGTGACAGAGGGAAATATCGTTCCCGTATTGATGGGTTCAGGAGTGAACGCCCAGGGCTTCTCCCACCTGCTCCAGGCCATTGACAAATATTTCCCGTCCCCGGATAAATTTGAGTGCGTAGGCGTAGACGTTTCCACAGGAGAGCGCTTTACCGCTAAGTATAACGACGATGTGTCCCTGTCAGCCAGAGTCTTTAAGACAGTGGTGGATCCGTTTATTGGAAAATATTCTCTGATGAAGATCTGTACCGGAACCCTGAAACCGGATTCTGTGATCTACAATGTAAACAAGGACGCAGAGGAAAAGGTGCAGAAGATATACGTGCTGAGAGGAAAAGAGGCCATTGAGGTTCCGGAGCTTAAAGCAGGCGACATCGGCGCGGTAGCCAAGCTGACTGTAACCCAGACAGGCGATACGATGGCAGTCCGCACGGCTCCTATCGTTTACCACAAGCCGAAGATTTCCACTCCGTACACCTATATGGCATACGCGGCTAAGACAAAGGGAGACGAGGATAAGATTTCCACCGCTCTTTCCAAGCTGATGGAGGAGGATCTGACTCTGCGCACAGTCAGCGACGTGGAGAACCGCCAGTCCTTAATCTACGGAATCGGCGATCAGCAGCTGGAGGTAGTAGTCAGCAAGCTTCTGGCCCGCTATAAAGTAGATATGGTTCTCAGCAAACCGAAATTCGCGTTCCGGGAGACGCTGAGAAAGAAAGTGGAGGTTCAGGGCAAGTATAAGAAACAGTCCGGCGGACACGGACAGTACGGCGACGTTAAAATGGAATTCGAGCCGTCCGGCGATCTGGAGAAGCCCTATGTATTTGAGGAGAGAGTCTTCGGCGGCGCTGTTCCGAGAAACTACTTCCCGGCTGTAGAGAAGGGTATCCAGGAATGCGTTCTCAAGGGACCGCTGGCCGGATATCCGGTTGTGGGCCTGAAGGCGACTCTGGTAGACGGATCCTATCATCCGGTTGACTCCTCTGAGCTGGCTTTCAAGATGGCGGCCACCATGGCCTTCAAGAAGGGCTTCATGGACGCTAACCCTGTGCTCTTAGAGCCGATTGCCTCCCTGAAAGTGACGGTTCCGGATAAATTTACCGGAGACGTTATGGGAGATTTAAACAGAAGAAGAGGACGCGTGCTGGGCATGAATTCCGATCACCACGGCAAACAGGTGATTGAGGCGGATATTCCTATGTCCGAGCTCTACGGATACAACACAGATCTCCGCTCCATGACTGGCGGAATCGGCGTATATTCCTATGAGTTCAGCCGCTACGAGCAGGCTCCTGGCGACGTTCAGAAGAGAGAAGTGGAGGCCAGAGCTGCAGAGGCTGAAAAGGATTGATCTTTTCTATTAACTTATGGTAAAATTGAATCAATGAAATAACCGTCAGGGACTGCCTTTCACAGCTTGGGAGGCAGTCCCTGCTTGCGGATATTTAAAAATGCCTGAAAAGGTCAGCCGTATATGGTCTCTTGTATGCTGACACTGGCGCTGAAATGGAATATAAGCAGGCTTTTTTCTGAGAAAAGCCGGGGGCAAGAGGAAGACATCATAGGATTTAAGAAAGAGACAGTTACATAAGAAAGGAAATTAGAGTGAGGACAGAACTATTTATTAAGGCAGAGCAGACACAGATACTATCGCAGAAGATGATCCTGTCAAATGAAATTCTTCAGATGGGGGTACAGGAGCTTTGTGAAAAATTAGGGGAAATTTTTCTGGAAAATCCTGTGGTAGATTTGAATCAGCCGTCGCCGGAGGAAGAGCGGATGGCCAAATATCAGTGGCTGGAATCACTGAACAGCAAAAACAGGGATACCTATATGCACGAATCCAGAGACGAGGAAGAGGGGAATGACGACTGGAAATTCAAGCAGAACGACGAGGAATCCCTGCAGGATTACCTATGGTCCCAGGTGAGCTTAAAGGAGCTGTCGGGAAAGGATGAGGAGATTGTTTCGTATCTGATGGAGAGTCTGGATGATAAGGGGTATCTGGACGAACCGTCGGAATCTGTGGCCGAGCGGTTTGGGGAGCCGGTGGAGCGGATTGAAAAGATTGTAGCCGGACTTCAGGCATTGGAACCGGCGGGCGTATTCGCCAGGAATCTGGGAGAGTGCCTTCTCCTTCAGCTGCAGAGAAACAAGGCGGATACGCCGGAAGCAGAGGAGATTGTAAAAGAGCATCTGGAGCTTCTGGCGGGAAATAAGATTCCGGCCATTGCCAAGAAGGTGCACCTTTCTGTGGAGGAGACAGCGGAGATCTGCCAGAAGATCCGGAACCTGAATCCAAGACCAGGCAGCCATTTTTCTTCCAGAGAGCAGCTGTCCTATCTGATTCCTGACGTGACGGTAGTGAAATTTGCCGACCGGTTTGAAATTCTCTTAAATGAGAGCACCTACCCGACCATTGAGATCAACGATTACTACAGAAAAATGTCCGTACAGTCTGACTCCGCTCAGGTTCACGACTATCTGAGGGAAAAGCTGAGACAGGCCGAGTGGATCCGCACCTGCATGGAGCAGAGAGGACGCACGATCATGAACGTGACTAAGACGATTCTGGCTATGCAGAGCGAATTCTTTGAGAAAGGTCCTGCCTATTTAAAGCCGTTAAAGCAGAGCGAGGTGGCGGAGACTATCGGCATCCACGAGTCCACAGTCAGCCGCGCCGTGCGCCAGAAGTATCTCCAGTGTTCCTGGGGAATCTACCCCATGAACTACTTTTTCTCCAGAGGCATTTCAGAGGAAAAGGGAAGAAGCGGAAAATCGGTTTCTGTTCAGGGAGTGAAGAGCGCCCTGACAGAGATCATAAAGGAAGAAAATAAGAAGAAGCCGTTCAGCGACCGGCTGCTGGCGGAGAAGCTGGAGGAGAAGGGATTTACCATCTCCAGAAGAACCGTGGCCAAGTACAGAGAAGAGCTTGGGATACCGGACGCCGGAGGAAGAAAGGTGTTTCTGTAGGAAACGCAGGACAGAGAACCTGACATAAAGAGAGAACGAGATATTTTGCAGGAAACAGTGCAGAATAGACTCGTTCTTTTTTTGACAGGATTGGATTTTACATGAAAATGAGCTGGATTCTGCTCAGAGAAAAAGGGAGGCGGATGGTATAATAAAAAGAAAACTATAAAATAAATGAAAGACAAGGAGAGGTGGGAGGATGGCGGATAAAATGTGCAGAGATGCAGATGCAGTGCTGTCGGAATTTTTGGCGAAAACAGGGGAGGAAACCTCACATCACAGGATGGTGGAGCAGGAGCTGAAGTGCGGCTACGGTTTGGCAGGAGTGTGCTGCAAACTTTGCTCTAACGGGCCGTGCCGGGTGTCAAAGGCCAGGCCCAGAGGCGTCTGCGGAGCGGATGCAGATACGATTGCAGCCAGGAACTTTTTACGCTCAGTGGCCGCAGGCTCTGGGTGCTACATCCATGTAGTGGAAAACAGCGCCAAGCGCCTTCTGGAATTAGCCAGGACGACGGGAACGATTAAAGGGGTAAAGACGCTTGAAGAATTGTGCAGAAAGCTGCAGATTGCGGGGAAGGATCCGTGGGAGCTGGCTGAGAAAGCTGCCTGCGCGATTCTTTCCGATCTCAGGAGGCCTCAGGAGGAGAAGATGGAGCTTACAGAAAAGCTGGCTTACGGACCGCGTTTTCAGGTCTGGGAAAAGCTGGGGCTTCTCCCTGGAGGTGCGAAGGACGAGATTTTCAATGCAGTCGTCAAAACCTCTACGAACCTCAATTCAGATCCTGCAGACATGCTGATGCAGTGTTTAAGGCTTGGAATTTCTACAGGGCTTTACGGCCTGGTACTGACAAACCTGTTAAACGACATTATCATGGGAGAGCCGGAAATCGGCTTTGAACCAGTGGGAATGCAGGTAATTGATCCGAACTGTATTAATATTATGATGACAGGACATCAGCAGTCTATGTACAGAAGTCTCGTGGAACTTCTGGAACGCCCGGAGATAACCGCTCTGGCAGTCCAGGCCGGAGCCAGAGGCGTAAAATTAGTAGGCTGTACCTGCGTAGGACAGGATTTCCAGGTGAGAAGCAGAAGCTGCGGAAGCGTATTCTGCGGCCATGCCGGAAATAATTACACCAGCGAAGCAGTTCTTATGACAGGATGCGTGGATTTAGTCGTATCTGAGTTCAACTGTACGATTCCTGGAATTGAACCGATCTGCAGCAGGCTCGGCGTTCCTATGATCTGCCTGGATGATGTGGCGAAGAAGAAAAATGCAGAATACCTTCCCTATTCAGACGAAAATAAGGATGAGATCAGCTGCCGTATCGCGGCAGAGGCCATTGTCTCCTATAAGAAGAGAACAGGAGGAAAGGGGAGGGTTAATCCCATGGCCCATCACGGTTTTAAAGAAGCCATTACGGGAGTCAGCGAGGTCAGCCTGAAAAAGGCCCTGGGAGGTTCCTGGCAGCCGCTGATTGACGCCATTGCCTCCGGAGCGGTGAAAGGAGTGGCCGCAGTTGTGGGATGCTCTAATCTGCGGGCAAAAGGCCATGACGTGCTGACAGTGGAGATGACAAGGGAGCTGATCAAGAGGGATATTCTGGTTCTCTCTGCCGGATGTACCTGCGGAGGGCTGGAAAACTGCGGCCTGATGAGCCGGGAAGCCGCTTCCCTGGCCGGAGACGGTCTGAGAAAGGTGTGTGAGACAATTGGCATTCCCCCTGTTTTAAATTTTGGCCCCTGCCTGGCTATCGGAAGAATCGAAACTGTTTCCTCTGAGCTGGCAGAAGCATTAGGAGTAGATCTGCCCCAGCTTCCAGTAGTGGTTTCGGCTCCGCAGTGGCTGGAGGAGCAGGCTCTGGCAGACGGGGCTTTCGCTTTGGCTCTGGGATTCCATCTCCATCTGGGCCTGCCGCCGTTTGTGACAGGAAGCCCGGTGATTACAGACGTGCTGATGAATCAGCTGGAAGCGCTGACAGGCGGAAAACTGATGATAGAGACCGAGAGCGTGGCTGCGGCAGATGCGCTCGAGCAGGTAATCTGCGAAAAGAGAAGGGGGCTGGGACTTTGATAAATGGCTGTGATAACAAGGGATACGTTCCTGTTGATTCAGATAATCCCTCGATTGAGAAAAATACAGATCTCTGTTCCGGCTGCGGCCACTGCCTCTCCGTCTGCGCGGAGGAGATTGGCCCAGCGCTTCGGTGGCTGCAGGGAGAAACATTTTCCTGCATCAACTGCGGCCAGTGCGCAGCTGCATGCCCGGAGCAGGCGATCCAGGTGAAATCTCAGCTGCGGTATGTGAAGGAAGCTGTGGAGGATCCGAATAAAATCGTGGTAATCTCTACGGCGCCTTCAGTCCGCGTCGGGCTTGGAGATGCCTTTGAATTGGCGCCGGGGGCATTTGTGGAAGGGCAGATGGTTTCTGCCCTGAGGCGTCTGGGAGCCGATTATGTGTATGACGTGACCTTTTCAGCTGATTTGACCATTATGGAGGAGGGAACGGAATTTTTGCGGCGCATTCTGTCAAAGGAAGGAGCGGTTCCTCAGTTTACAAGCTGCTGTCCAGCCTGGGTTAAGTATGCGGAAACCTTTCATCCAGAGCTTCTGCCTCATCTTTCTACCACTAAAAGCCCTATTTCCATGCAGGGGGCGACCATAAAGACCTACCTGGCTAAAAAGAAGGGGCTTAATCCGGAGCAGATTGTCAGCGTGGCTATAGCGCCGTGCACGGCGAAGAAATTTGAGATTACCCGCCCGGAATTTGACAGTGCGGGGAGAGAGCTGAACAGGCCGGGACTCAGGGATAATGATTATGTCCTGACTACAAAGGAGCTGGCTCAGTGGATCCGGGAAGAAGGGCTGGATTTAAAACAGCTGGAGCCGTCAGAATTTGATTCATGGATGGGACGGGGCAGCGGAGCCGGAATGATTTTTGGAAACACAGGAGGAGTCATGGAAGCGGCTCTCAGAATGGCTTACAGCGTTTTGACGGGGAAGGATCCATCAGATCTGCTGCTTTCCTATGAACCGGTACGGGGGCTTCAGGAATTTAAGACAGCTGAGGTTGAGGTCGCCGGAAAGAAAATTAAGGCGGCGGTGATTTATGGGACTCAGGCGGCGGAACGCCACCTGTGCGAGGTACTTTCGACCTGCCATTTTGTGGAGGTGATGACGTGTCCGGGCGGCTGCATCAGCGGAGCCGGCCAGCCGGAACGAGGGGTCACTCCCCCCCAGGACAGCTTGAGAGAGGCCAGAATCCAGTCCCTGTACCAGGCGGACAGAGAGAGCAGATACAAATGTTCCATAGATAATCCAGACATTCAGGCTGTGTACAGGGAATTTTATGAGGAGCCGATGGGAGAGAGGGCTGAGAGACTGCTCCACACCTCCTATTACAAGCGGTAGGAAGCGCTGCTTCTGTCAGCCAGAAAGCAGTAAAATTAAGAAATAAATATAAAAACAGCGGCCAGGCTGAGAAAAGATCAATCTCAGATGTGCCGCTGTTTTATCAGCAGTGTGTTTCCTGAACCATAGCCTCTGCTACAGATACATCCTGCTCTGCGCTTCCGCCGGAAACTCCGACCGCCCCGATACAGTCCTTTCCAGAGAAGACTGGTACGCCGCCGCCAAACAGGCAGAACTGGCCGGGATGGGTGTGCTGAAGCCCGTAGAGAGACTGCCCTGGCAGAATGGAGGCAGCCGCTTCCTTGGTAGGAGCCCGGAGAGCCAGGGCGGTAAAGGCCTTCGCCTGGGCGATGGAAAGGCTGGCCAGAAGAGAACCGTCCATGCGGTGCAGAGCCGTGAGATTCCCGCCTTCGTCTACAACAGCGAGAACCATGGGAACGCCGATTTCAGCCGCTTTTTGTTCGCCGGCTGAAATTAATGCTTTCGCTCGTTTTAAGTCCATCCGCTCTTTTCCAGCTGCTCTCAAAACAGCTTTTGCGAACTGCTTCAGCTCTTCGCTGGTTTCGCTCCTATGGAAAGCAGCCTGCTCCAGCGCGCTGCGGTTATCAGAATCATTCAAATAAAACACCTCCGTGATTCAGGGTAAAAAGTTATGGAGCAACAGAATAAACCCAACTATAAAAGATGTCTGTAAAGCTCCGGATCTGGGTGGGCGATGACAACGCTGTCTAAAATCATGCCGGAATCCTCCGCCGATTTCATGCCTGCGTCAACGGAAGCCGTGACGGCAGATACGTCTCCTGTCATGGTGACAAAGGATTTTCCGCCGATACCGGTTCCCAGACGAATTTCGAGAAGCGTGATATCAGCGGCTTTTGCCGCTGCATCAGCTGCCATAATCGCTGCTGTAACGGAGAAGAATTCCATGACGCCCAGCGCCCGCAGCCGCTCTGGAGCAGAAGATAGATTGATGGCCTCTACTATCTGTGGGTGAATGCGGGGCAGAATCAGGCGGTCAATGACATTGGCGGCCGAGGCCGCCTGCCCTGCGTCAAGAGCTGCCTCCACAGAAGATACTTCTCCAGTAATTAATATCTGATACTTGCCGGGACAGCTGGGGCGGGCGGCAATCAGAGTAATATCAGCTGCTTTAATCATTTCATCGGCAGCCAGAATGCCTTTTGAGATACTGTTTAATTCAAGAAAACCTATGGTAATCATGGGACGCCTCCTTTTGTAGTGTTAGAAAACAGACGGCGGCGTCAGACGCCGCCCTTTCGCCTGTCAGGGTTCCTGGAGATGGGACGGATGCCCAGCCTTGATGACAATAAACTGTTCTGTCACCTGCGAAATGGTTCCGTCGATGCCTGCGTGAATGGGAGCGCCTAAGCTGTGCTCTGGAACCTGCCCCAGAAGTTCGCCTTCCGATACCTTTTGGCCAGGGACAACAACGGGAATGCAGGGAGCTCCAATGTGCTGAGACAGAGGAATTTTGACAGATTCAGGATGAAGCTCCCGGCACTCGTCTATTTTGAAATCGTAGTAGGCGTCTACGCCAAGCCTTGCGGCAATCCGCCTGGAAGAGACGCGCCGGTATTCTCTTTCAGGAAGCTGATGGAGCGGCTCGGCTGGTTTTTCATAGCGGAAGCCATGTCTTCGCAGAAGCCCCTTCATGTAAATATTGACCTGTCTGGGGTAGATGCCCATAGGACAGGCGTAATTTTCACACAGCCCGCATTCACTGCAGATCATGGCCTGCTGTACATCGTGATCCGACACAAGCTCTTCCGGATTTTCACAGAAAGCCAGCTTTCTCATTATCAAATGAGGCTTTAGAGGATGGCCTGTGAGATAGCGGGGGCACATCTGCGTACAATAGGAACACTGGATACAGCTGGTTTTCGCAAGCTTTAACGACAAGGATACAGGGATGGTTTTCTTTCGTATTAAAGCCGTATCCTCTGGCAGCACCACGAAGCCGGAGGTGGTTTTCGTCACGGCCAGTTCATCGGCTTCTGCCTTCGTATAAAGCTTTCCCATCATGGGGCCGCCGACCAGCACATGGTAGTTTTCAAGGGACGTGCCGCCAGCCAGCTCCAGGCAGTCTTTGAAGGAAGCTCCGAGGGGAGCGTGCACAATCACAGGCTTTGATACGGCGCCTGTCACGGTCAGGTATTTACGGGTAAAAGGCTGTCCCAAAGACGCCTGGAAGACAGCGTACATGGTGGCGGTATTGGAAATAACGCAGCCCACGTCCAGAGGAATACCAGAGGGGGGAACGGTTCTTCCCGTTACGTCGCAGACCATGACCTGTTCATCTCCGGCGGGATAGAAGTTTTTCATGAGGAAGAGCTTTACAGGGGAGGACGTTTTGCGTATGGCCTCAGAAAGGGCATCGATTTCCTCCTGGTAAGTTTCCTTTAAGGCAATATAGATGTGAGAAGCGCCGGCTGCAGCGCCGGCCATGGAAGCGGCCCTCACAATTTCCTCTGCTTTATGTATCATCAGCCACCGATCGGTGCGCAGCAGCGGTTCACATTCCGCTGCATTGACAATCAGATACTCTACGCTGCAGTCCAGTTTTTTGCAGGTGGGAAATCCGGCTCCTCCGCAGCCGACAATTCCAGCCTCCTCAATTTGTTTCAGAAGTGTCATCTGGGAACCTCCTTGCTAACCGCTCTGCCGCTTTTCTTAAAAGACAGCGGGAGCGCAGTTGAATATAAGCTTATTATACGGGGACGGCGGCAGTTTCACAATTTACAGAAAAGACGAAAAAACGGTAAAATTAAAACATAGAAAAGAAGGAAGAGATACAAGAGAAAGTCTGAAAACTGCATGAAACAGGTCTGATTTCTATAAAAAGAGTGAAAAGCCCCCATGATAAAATAAACAGGACAGCATAAATAGGAAAAAACGAGCAGGGAGAACAACAGAAGGGAAGAAGGGATAGTCAGATGGAGATCAAGCAGTGGAATGGAAGCCAGAACGATTTAATGCGGATTATTCAGGAATCTGTTCCAGGAAAACAGATCACAATGGCCCATATTATCGCCAGCCCGGATCAGGTGATTTACAAAAAGCTGGGGCTGGATCCAAGAATTGACTATAATAAGGCGGCTATCGGCGTACTGACACAGACGCCCAGCGAAACGGCGATTATCACGGCGGATCTGGCGCTGAAGGCGGCGGCCATAGAGATTGGATTTATTGACAGGTTCAGCGGAACGCTGATTATTACAGGGACAATCTCAGACGTAACCATTGCGTTTGAAAAGATTTTAGAGTATACGGAACGGGAACTGGGATTTACTGTCTGCCGGATTACAAAAGCGTAGAAAATACGGAGGATGTGTGAAACGTCTCTGCCTGCGGAGGTGAAAACGTGAAGAAAATTATGCTGGTGGGAAGAAGCGGAGCTGGCAAGACAACCCTTACCCAGGCGATGAAGGGAAAAAAGATCACCTATCATAAAACACAGTATATTAACAATTATGACGTGATTATTGACACCCCTGGGGAGTATGCGGAGAACAAGACGCTGGCCAGGGCTCTTGTCATCTATTCCTATGAAGCCGATGTGGTGGGGCTTTTGATGAGCGCGGTGGAGGATTATTCTCTTTACAGCCCCAATATTGTTTCCATGGCGACTCGAGACGTAATAGGGATTGTGACTCAGATCGACCGGGAAAACGCAAGGGTGGATTTGGCCACTATGTGGCTGGAGTTAGCTGGCTGCAAAAAAATTTTCTACGTCAATTCCATCGACGGGGAGGGAGTAGGGGATATTTTAGATTACCTGAGGGAGGACGGAGACGTGCTTCCGTGGGAAAAGGGAGGAGATGAAAAACAGTGAAAAAGGTGCTGATGATTGCTGGAGATTTTACGGAGGACTACGAGGTAATGGTTCCCTATCAGGCTCTTTTAATGGCTGGAATCTGCGTGGATGTTGTGTGTCCTGGCAAGGAAAAGGGAGAACCGATTAAGACGGCCGTTCACGACTTTGAGGGGGATCAGACCTACACTGAGAAGCCGGGACATAATTTTACCCTGACCGCCTCGTTCTCCTATCTGCGGCTGGAGGAGTACGACGGCCTGTTCCTGACAGGGGGAAGGGCGCCGGAATACCTGCGTCTGGACGCCAGGGTATTAGATATCGTCCGGTATTTTATGGAGCTGCAAAAGCCGGTGGCGGCTATCTGCCATGGAGTCCAGATTCTGACAGCCGCCGGAGTGGTAAAGGGGAGAATCCTGACCGCCTATCCTGCCGTGAAGCCGGAGGTGGAAATGGCAGGGGGGATTTTTGTGGAGAAGGAGCCGTGGGAAGCGGTGACAGACGGGAATCTTGCGACTTCTCCTGCATGGCCGGGCAATCCTGAACTCTTAAAAAGCTTTTTAGCGCTTCTGGGAGTGAAAATTCTGGCCTAGGGGATGAAACCTGGAAAAAAATAAAAGTCTGAATTTTACATGGAAACAGTTTCAAAACTATACCTGGATTTCCAGCACTTTATCGTATGATAAAGGCACGAGCGTCAGAGATTGTTGTAATCTCAAATCTATATAATGACAAGGAGGAAACTTATGATTTCAAGAGGTTTTTCAGAGCCGACAGACAGAGTCAAGAGACTCAAAAAAGCGATTGTGGATGCGATTCCATATGTTGAATCTGAGAGAGCAGTGCTGGTGACAGAGTCCTACAAAGAAACAGAAGGACTGTCTCCGATTATGCGCCGCGCTAAGGCTGCAGAGAAGATCTTCAATAATCTTCCTGTTACAATCCATGAAGACGAGCTGATCGTAGGAGCTATTACGAAGAACCTGCGTTCCACAGAAATCTGTCCGGAGTTTTCCTACGACTGGGTGGAGAAAGAGTTCGATACTATGGGAACCAGAATGGCCGATCCGTTCCAGATTCCGAAGGACACAGCCAACGAATTGAGAGAGGCCTTTAAATACTGGGAAGGCAAGACGACAAGCGCTCTGGCAGACTCCTATATGTCCCAGGAGACAAAGGACTGCATCGCTAACGGCGTATTTACAGTAGGAAACTATTTCTACGGCGGCGTTGGCCACGTATGCGTAGATTACGGCAAGGTTTTAAAGATTGGTTTTACAGGAATCATTAAACAGGCCATCGACGCTATGAACGCGATGGATCTGATGGATCCGGAATATATTAAGAAGAAAAACTTCTATGAGGCTATCGTGATTACATACAGCGCGGCTATCAACTTTGCACACCGCTATGCAGCAAAGGCCAGGGAGATGGCAGCCAGCTGTCCGGATCCAGTGAGAAAGGCAGAGCTTCTGCAGATTGCAGCTAACTGCGACAGAGTTCCGGAGAGAGGAGCTACAAACTTCTACGAGGCCTGCCAGGCATTCTGGTTTGTACAGATCCTTCTTCAGATTGAGGCAAACGGACATTCTATTTCCCCAGGACGCTTCGACCAGTATATGTATCCGTATCTGGCTATGGACAAATCTATCTCCAAAGAGTTTGCTCAGGAGTTAGTTGACTGTATCTGGGTAAAATTAAACGACGTAAACAAGACAAGAGACGAGATTTCCGCTCAGGCATTCGCAGGCTACGCAGTATTCCAGAACCTGATTGTAGGCGGCCAGACAGAGGACGGACTGGATGCGACAAACGAAGTTTCCTATATGTGTATGGAGGCAGTTGCCCATGTAAAACTTCCTGCTCCTTCCTTCTCCATCCGTGTTCATCAGAATACGCCGGACGAGTTCTTATACAGAGCATGTGAGGTAACACGTTTAGGACTGGGCGTTCCGGCTATGTACAACGACGAGGTTATCATCCCGGCACTCTGCAACAGAGGCGTTTCCCTGGCAGATGCGAGAAGCTACTGCATCATCGGATGCGTAGAGCCCCAGTGTCCGCATAAGACAGAGGGCTGGCATGACGCAGCGTTCTTCAATATCGCGAAGGTTCTTGAGATTACGTTAAATAACGGTAAGGTCGGCGACAAGCAGTTAGGACCGCAGACAGGCGATATGACATCCTTCCACAGCGTAGACGATATCTTCGCAGCATACAAAAAACAGATGGAATACTTTGTATACCACCTGGCAGAGGCTGATAACTGCGTAGACTTTGCCCATGCTGAGAGAGCTCCGCTTCCATTCCTCTCCGCTCTGGTAGATGATTGTATCGGAAGAGGAAAGAGCGTTCAGGAAGGCGGCGCCATCTACAACTTTACAGGCCCGCAGGCCTTCGGCGTAGCTGATTCCGGCGACTCTATCTGCGCGATCAAGAAGCATGTATTTGAGAACAAGGAAGTTACCATGGAGCAGTTAAAAGAGGCTCTGGCAAATAACTTCGGCTACGGATGCACAGCAGGCGCTCCAACAGCAGCTCCAGCTGACGACGAGGCTAAGATTTATGAGGCTGTAAAGAGAATTTTAAGCAGCAACGGTTCGATCAACCTGGCAGATCTTCAGGCTCAGTTAAGCACAGGAACCTGCGGATGGGAGAGCGGAAGACCTCAGTACACAGCAGGAAATACAGGCGCTGCAAACGAGCAGTACGCTCAGATTAAGAGAATCATGGAAAATACTCCGTGGTTTGGAAACGATGACGACGAGGTAGATATGCTGGCCAGAAAATGCGGTCAGATTTACTCCTACGAGGTAGAGAAGTATAAGAACCCAAGAGGCGGCCAGTTCCAGGCAGGATGCTATCCGGTATCTGCAAACGTATTATTCGGAAAGGACGTATTAGCGCTTCCGGACGGACGTTTAGCACACGCTCCGCTGGCAGACGGCGTTTCCCCGAGACAGGGCAAGGATACCAACGGCCCGACAGCCGCAGCTATGTCCGTTGCCAAGCTTGATCATGAGAACTACTCCAACGGTACGCTCTACAATCAGAAGTTCCTTCCTTCCGCGCTGGCAGGAGACGAGGGATTAAAGAGATTCGCCGCTATGGTCCGCACCTACTTTGATCACAAGGGAATGCACGTACAGTTCAACGTCATTGACAAGGAGACGCTGCTGGAAGCTCAGAGACATCCGGAGGAGCACAAGGATCTGGTTGTCCGTGTAGCAGGATACAGCGCACAGTTCACTGTACTTGCAAAGGAAGTTCAGGACGATATCATCAGCCGTACCGAGCAGTCCTTCTAATAGAGAGAAAGAGGGGAGCCGTCATGGATTCTATCAATTATAACGCTTCAGGAACAGTCTTTGATATACAAAGATTTTCCCTCCACGATGGCCCGGGAATCAGGACGATTGTATTTTTAAAAGGCTGTCCCCTTTCCTGTAAGTGGTGCAGCAATCCTGAGTCGCAGAACATGAGGCCTGTGATTATGTATAAAAAGGCGGAATGCCTTCACTGCGGACGCTGCGCGGCGGCCTGCAGCAGAAAGGCAATCAGTTTTGAAAATAAGGCTTTCATTGACCGGGAACTCTGTACTGGCTGCGGCGAATGCGCCAATGCCTGCCCTGCAGGCGCGCTGGTGGTAAAGGGCAGGACGATGACCGTGCAGCAGCTGATCAGGGAACTGAAAAAAGACGCGACTACCTACAGGCGTTCCGGAGGGGGAATCACCCTCTCCGGGGGAGAGCCTCTCGTGCAGCATGAATTTGCGTCGGAGCTTCTCAGGGCCTGCAAAGCCCAGGGCTGGGATACAGCCATTGAAACTACAGGAGCCGGGCTCTCAGAAGCTGTGGAGCAGGTCATCCCATATGTGGATACAGTCCTTCTCGATATTAAACATCTTGATACAGGGAAGCATAAACAGTTTACAGGAATTGGAAACGAACAGATTTTAAAAAACGCGGCCAGAATCAGCCAGATTTCAAATACAGTCGTCCGCGTTCCCGTGATTCCCGGCTTTAATTATTCAGAGCAGGAGATCCGGGCCATTGCAGAGTTTGCAAAAACGCTGCGGGGAGTGAGGACGATTCATCTTTTGCCGTACCACACATTCGGCGAGAACAAGTATGATCTGCTGGGACGCGATTACGAGCTGGCAGATATTAAGCCTCTGAAACCTGAGGAGCTGGAGCCTTTCAAAGCCATGGTGGAGAAAGAAGGATTCCAGTGCATCATAGGCGGTTAAGAACAGATTAATGGAGGAATCAGAATGGATCAGCAGTTAATTGAAAAAGTAATGAAACAGGTATCTGACGAACTCGGAATTAAGACAGAGGAGTGCAGAGCCGAGGCGCCTCAGGCAGCTGAGGGCGTTCAGAATATCGGTTTGACTGAGTTCGTAGGGACATCTATGGGAGATACTATCGGACTTGTCATTGCAAGTGTAGACCCGATGTTAAAAGATGTTATGAATTTAGGAAAATTCCGTTCTATCGGAATTATCGGCGGAAGAACAGGAGCCGGCCCGCAGATCTGGGCTGTCGATGAGGCAGTAAAGGCTACTAATACAGAGATTATTTCTGTAGAGCTTCCAAGAGATACAAAGGGCGGAGCCGGACACGGCAGTTTAATCTACATCGGAGCTGAGGACGTATCCGACGCCAGAAGAGCGGTGGAGATTGCGCTTCAGGTTCTTCCGAAATACTTCGGAGACGTGTACGGAAACGACGCCGGACATCTGGAGTTCCAGTACACGGCAAGAGCCAGCTACTGTCTGGAGAAGGCCCTTGGCGCTCCTGTAGGCAGGGCGTTCGGCATGACATGCGCAGGCCCGGCAGCGATTGGAACCGTGCTTGCCGATATCGCAGTGAAAGCAGCTAATGTAGAGGTAGTAGGATATACGTCCCCAGGCGTTGGAAGCCATTCCAACGAGGTTATTTTAACCTTTACAGGCGATTCCGGAGCTGTAAGACAGGCAGTGAAGGCCGCTATCGAGGCAGGCAAGAAGATGCTGGGCGCTCTCGGAGATGAGCCGAAACCTACGACAACCCCATATATCTAAGAACAATCTTAACGGGATTATTTTTGGAAAAAAGACTTAAAAGCTAGGATCGAGGAGGTCTTTCTATGAATTCAGACGCATTAGGCATGGTGGAGACAAAAGGTCTCGTAGGCGCGATTGAGGCGGCAGACGCCATGGTAAAGGCAGCAAACGTAACATTAGTAGGATATGAAAAGATTGGTTCCGGTCTTGTAACCGTTATGGTACGCGGAGACGTAGGAGCTGTAAAAGCTTCTGTAGACGCAGGCGCAGCCTCTGCAAGAGCAGTAGGCGAGGTTGTATCTGTACACGTAATTCCGAGACCGCATACAGATGTAGAGAAGATTCTTCCGCATATGGACTAATCGTCAGTAAGGGGGTGCTGCAGAACCGGCTTCAGGTGGAATCCAGAGAAGGTTCTGCAGCACTTTCTGAAATGAGGTGGAAATGTGAATATCAGCGAAAAGCAGCTGCGTGAAGCTATTATCCGGGCGATTGCCAAGATAGAGGCAGAGGAAGGACTTTTCTCAAGAAGCAGAAAAAAGCAGAAAATTTATATGGTCTGCGCCGGCGGCTGGGATGAGCGGTATCTGGAATTTCTGAAAACGGTCCGGCCGGAGGAGGAGACGGCAGTGCCAGTGCTGACAGAGGAGCTGAGAGGACAGGAACACAGATTTTATTCGGAACAGAAATGTGAAAACTGCATGTACCTGGACGGTACGATTCCTTCTGATTTAGAGGATGCGGTCACTGTGTTTCCTGTAGTTCCCAGAGATCTGATTTCCAAGACAGCTCTCGGTATCAGTGATACGCCTCAGACACAGTGGATTGTCTCCTGCATGGAAGCTGGAAGCAGAATCGTGTTTCTTACCTCTGGTCTTGTTCCTTTTACCGGGCGGGAGCCAAAGGCGTATGTAAACAGAATTCTTTCTTATTACAGAAACGTTCTGGAGTACGGCATCGAGCTTTCTGACAGCTGCCGGCGAAAACCTGCAGAGGCGGAAGAGAAACAGGAGAAGGATTCCCGCCCTCTGGCAGTCTCCACTGAGGAGAGGTTTTATGGAACAGAGAGAAGCAGGAAATCCGGAAAGAAGCGCGTGATTTCCGCTAAAGATGTGGAGCAGCTCCAGAGAGGCGGCGTCCTTCTGGTAGAGGAAGACGATATCATTACGGATTTGGCCAGAGACAGAGCCAGATTTTTGCAGGTGACATTTAAGACAGCAGGACATTGAGGTGAGACGATATGAAGCAGGCGCTGGGACTGGTTGAGATTGCCGGATTATGCATTGCCGTTACGGCGGCGGACGCTATGGTGAAATCGGCAAACGTGGAACTGGTAGAGCTGGAACCGGCCAAGGGCGGCGGCTACATGACGATCAAGGTGGTCGGAGACGTAGGCGCAGTCAACGCGGCGGTGATGGCAGGACGCCAGGTAGGAGAAGAACATCAGAAGCTGGTAGCCTGGAAGGTAATTCCGCGTCCATCTGATTTTGTGGAGGACACATTTGTAAACCGCAGAGAAGAAAAGGCAGAAACGCCAAAGGTTCTTCCTGTTAAAGAGAGTGTTTCTGAAGAAAAAGAAGAGGGCGCAGACGGGCAGAAGCAGGCTGAAGAGGAAGCCGGGCAGACAGAACAGAAGCAGGCTGAACCAGAAGCTGAACAGACAGGACAGGAACCGGATGAAGCGAAAGCTGAGCCGATAAAGCAGGAACAGGCTGAAGAGAATGCAGAAACACTGGAGGAATCGGCAGGAGATCCTACAGAAGAAGAAAAAGACGCAGGAAAAACTGTAGAGGAAGATAAGGAAACTCCACAGGATGGCAAGCCGAAACGGCCTTCCAGAAGAACATCCAGAAAGAAATAAAACATACGGCGAAGAGCCGTTGAAAGGAACGTGAACAGACATGAAACTGGCAAAGATTACAGGAACTGTGGTAGCAACCCGCAAGGATGAATCTCTGGTAGGCTATAAGCTGATGATTATCCGGCGGATTAACGGCCAAGGCGATTATATCGGCGAGGAAGAGGTTGCGGTCGATTACGTAGGTGCCGGCATCGGAGAGACGGTTCTCATTGGCCAGGGATCGTCTGTCCGCGTGGATGAGAAGAAAAGACAGGCTGTGATTGATATGGCCATTATCGGCATTGTTGATAATATTGATATTTAATTTCAAACCGTGAAAGAAAGGAGGGAAACTAGCATGAAAAGCAGTGTCTATTCCAGCGTAAGCGAGGCGGTGATGGCGGCCAGAGGAGCTTTTGGGCGGTACAGCGAGCTGACTCTCAATGAGAGAAGTGAAATTTTAGAGGCAGTAAAATCAGCAGTACGGCCTAAAATTACAGAGCTGGCCGAGATGACCGTGGCTGAGACAGGAATGGGAAATGTAGCGGATAAAATAGAAAAGCTGAAACTGGCAGTAGAAAAGACGCCGGGCGTAGAGGATCTTATCACAGAGGTAAACACAGGCGATCACGGGATGACGCTGTATGAGCTGTCTGCATTCGGCGTTGTATGCGCCGTTCACCCCTGCACCAATCCCTGTGCGACGCTGATCAGCAATACCATTGGAATCCTGGCAGCAGGGAACGCAGTAGTCCACTGCCCTCATCCAAGGGCAGTGAGAGTGTCCCAGTATCTGACGGGTATTATCAGCGACGCAGTGCGGAGTATCTGCGGAATCGACAACCTGGTGGTAACAGTCAGCGAGAGCCTTATGGGCTCCACGAAAGAGATTATGAGCCATCCGGATGTGGATCTGATCGTATGCACAGGAGGGGCAGGGCCTCTTCGGCAGGCGATGTGCTCCGGGAAAAAGGTGATTGGGGCAGGCCCGGCCAATCCGGTAGCGATTGTGGACGAGACAGCTGACATTGAAAAGGCGGCCAGAGATATTGTACAAGGCGCGTCCTTTGACAATAACCTGATGTGTACCTCGGAGAAATCGATTGTAGTGGTGGAAGCGGCGGCAGAACAGCTGATTTCACAGCTGGAGAGAAACGGGGTTTACTATACAAGAAGCGCAGAGGAAATTGACAGGCTTTACTATACGGCAGTTACAGAGGATTTTGTCATTAATAAAAAAATGGAGGGGCAGAGCGCAGAAACTATTCTGGATGCGGCAAAGATTCCCCACAGAAAAGGCATTAAGCTGATTGTGGCGGAAACGGATCGGATGCATCCCTTCGCCACCCTGGAGCTGCTGATGCCGCTGGTTCCTCTGATCCGGGTGAAAGATTTCGATCAGGCCCTTGATACGGCTCTTGATATTGAGCAGGGATACCGTCATACGGCGACCATCCACTCAGAATCTATCGAGCACATGAACCGGGCGGCTAAAAAGCTGCAGACGGCTGTCTTTGTGAAAAACGGCCCCTCTCTTCTGGGGATCGGATTTGACAAGGAAGGCCATACCAGCTTTACAATCGGAACGATCACAGGCGAGGGAACTACCTCGGCGAGACATTTTGCCAGAAGAAGGCGCTGTACGCTGACCAGCGGATTTTCCATTCGCTAAAGGCAGGTGAAAACATGATACTGAAACGAGAGGACGACTACCTGGTTACATCAGAATCTGTGACAGAGGGACATCCTGATAAGGTGTGCGATCAGATTTCAGACGCAGTTCTGGACGCGTATCTGGCCCAGGATCCGAAGTCGAGAGTGGCGGTGGAAACCATGGCGTCGACCGATATGGTCGTTCTGGCTGGAGAGGTTACGTCTAAGGGAAACGTGGATGTGGCCAGGACGGCCAGAGAGGTAATCCGAAGCATTGGATACACGGAAAAAGGAAAAGGATTCGATGCGGATACCTGTATGATTTTTACAAATATCCACAATCAGTCCCCCGATATTTCCATGGGAGTGGGAAGGGGAACGGACGGTGAAAAGGAGATAATAGGCGGCGGAGATCAGGGCATTATGTATGGATATGCGTCGGATGAAACAAAAACTCTGATGCCTCTGCCCTGCAGCCTGGCGAACAGGCTGGCCATGCAGCTGGCGGCTGTCAGAAAGCAGGGAAAAGCAGATTTTCTGTATCCTGACGGGAAAAGCCAGGTGACCATGCGCTATCGGGCGGATGGAACGCCGGTTTCTGTCGAAAGCATCGTTATTTCTGCGCAGCACCATGAGGCAGTGCCCCAGAGCGTTCTGGAAGCAGTGATACGCTGCCTTGTGATCGAGCCGGTGATTGACAAAAAATGGATAACAGAGGATACAAAGATTCATATTAATCCAACTGGAAGATTCGTCGTCGGCGGCCCGGCAGGAGACACAGGCCTGACGGGAAGAAAGATTATGGTGGACACCTACGGAACCATAGGTAAACACGGAGGCGGCGCCTTCTCAGGAAAGGATCCGACGAAAGTGGACCGCTCAGCCGCTTACATGGCCAGATATGTGGCGAAGAATATTGTAGCCGCCGGGCTGGCGAAGCGCTGTGAGGTGGCTTTGGCCTATGTGATCGGAGGCGTTGAACCGGAGGCTGTAACCATCAATACCTTCGGTACGGGCAGGCTTTCTGATGCCGCGCTTGCCGCGCTGGTAGAAAACGTATTTTCCTTCCAGGTAGCGGATATTATTTCCCAGTTGGAACTGAGAAAGCCGCAGTTTCAAAAGACGGCGGCCTACGGCCACTTCGGCCGGGAGGATCAGGGCTTTAAGTGGGAGGAAACCGATAAAGCCTGGATTTTAAAGCAGCTGTCTATATAGAACAAAAAATAATAAATATTCAGAAAAATTTATCCGAAATATAGAAAGATCAGGAGGACAATATTATGTCAAACGAAGCATTAGGAATGGTTGAGACAAAAGGATTAGTAGGAGCTATCGAGGCGGCAGACGCCATGACAAAGGCAGCTAACGTAGTTTTAATCGGATATGAGAAGATTGGTTCAGGGCTTGTGACAGTTATGGTACGCGGCGACGTGGGAGCTGTAAAGGCTTCTGTAGACGCAGGAGCGGCAGCAGCCTCCAACGTAGGCCAGGTAGTATCCCAGCATGTAATTCCAAGACCTCATACAGATGTGGAGAAAATTCTTCCGAAGTCTTTATAATAGAAACAGGGCGGCGCGCAGGTTCAACGGAATTCTGTGCGCCGCCGGAACAGGGAAAAGGTGAAATCCATGGTTGATGAAAAACTTGTAAAGCTGATTACAGAGCGTGTTGTCGAGAAAATCAGGCAATATCATACATACAGAATTCCCATTGGAGTTTCCAACCGCCATGTCCACGTTACAAAGGAAGATTTAGAGATCCTCTATGGTCCGGGGTATGAACTGACTAAAAAAGGAGATTTAAAGCAGCCGGGACAGTTTGCAGCCAACGAGACAGTTACAGTCAGAGGGCCAAAAGGAGAGTTTAAAAATGTCCGGATTCTGGGGCCAGTCAGAGGAAAAAGCCAGGTGGAAATTTCAAAGACAGACAGCTTCCGTCTGGGAATCAAGCCACCGGTCCGGGAATCAGGGGATTTAGCCGGGACTCCTGGCATTGAGCTGGAAGGCCCTAAGGGAACAGTCGTCCTCCCAGAGGGAGCGATGGTGGCTCTGCGCCACATCCATATGACTCCTGAGCAGGCCCAGGCCATGGGAGTGAAGGACAAGGACGTGGTAGAGGTGGAAACCTTCGGCGAGCGGCACGGCGTATTTGGAGACGTGCTGGTGCGGGTGTCTGACCATTTTTCACTGGAAATGCACGTGGATATTGACGAGGCCAACGCCTGCGCGCTGAAAAATAATGATTACGTAATTCTGAAAAAACAAAACTAAAAACAGGGAAGAGGGGTTGTATGCTGGTAGAAAACAAGGTGCTTGCAGAATTTGCGGAGCTGGTATGGGAGAAAAAGGCAAGGCCGTTTTCAGGGGAGCTGAAAATAGGGGTGGATCTGGGAACCGCCAACATAGTGATTGCGGTGACGGATTCTGAAAACCGTCCCGTAGCCGGAGCGTCAGCCCCTTCCCATGTGGTAAAGGACGGCATTGTAGTTGACTTTGTAGGGGCTATCCGGACCGTGAGGGAGCTTAAAGCCCAGCTGGAGGAGGAGCTTGGAACAACGCTGGAAACAGCCGCGACAGCGATTCCGCCAGGAATTATCTCAGGAAACGTCCGCTGTATCTCCAATGTGGTAGAAGGGGCGGGATTTGAGGTCACTAATGTAGTCGACGAACCTACGGCCGCAGCCGCCGTTCTGGGAATCACAGACGGAGCAGTGGTAGATGTAGGCGGAGGAACGACAGGAATCAGCATTTTGAAGGATGGAAAGGTGATTTTTACGGCTGACGAGGCCACAGGAGGAACCCATATGACGCTGGTTTTAGCCGGCTATTATGGAATTTCCCTGGAAGAGGCTGAAGAGCTGAAAAAGAACCCTGAAAAGGAAGCGGACGTATTTCCTGTTATCAAGCCGGTGGTAAGCAAGATGGCTTCCATAGTAAAGCGTTTCTTGGAAGGCTATGAGACAGATAAGGTTTACGTAGTAGGCGGAGCCTGCTGTTTCAAGGAATTTGAGAGCGTATTTGAAAAAGAACTGGGAATTCCAACTGTAAAGACAAACGACACCCTGCTGGTTACACCTTTAGGCATTGCGTGGAGCAGTAAGTAAGAGCAGGACAGACAAAGAAAAGAAGGTGTATAAAAACATGGAAATGGATATGAAAGTGATTGAGCAGTTAGTAGCTCAGGCATTGAAAGAGATGAAGGCCGAGGAGCCTGCTGCATTTGCACAGAAGAAAGAGGAAACATACGGCGTATTTACTACCATGGACGAGGCAGTGGAGGCTTCCATCAAAGCGCAGAAGACGCTGTTATTCTCTAAAATTGAGGACCGTCAGAAATATGTAGACATTATCCGCGCCACTGTTTTGAAGAGGGAGAACCTGGAGCTGATTTCCAGGATGGCTGTGGAGGAGACGGAGATTGGAAAGTATGAGCATAAGCTGATCAAGAACCGCCTGGCAGCAGAGAAGACGCCGGGAACAGAGGATTTGACAACAGAAGCCCAGACAGGAGATCGTGGCCTTACTTTAGTAGAATACTGTCCGTTTGGCGTGATCGGAGCGATCACCCCTACTACAAATCCAACCGAGACAATCATCTGTAATTCAATCTCCATGATTGCAGGAGGAAACACAGTTGTATTCAGCCCTCATCCCAGGGCTAAGAAAGTTTCCCAGCTGCTTGTAAAAATGCTCAATAAAGCATTAATGGATGGGGGAGCTCCGGCAAACCTGATTACGATGGTAGAGGAGCCGTCCATCGAGAATACAAACAGAATGATAGAACACCCAGGCGTCCGCCTGTTAGTGGCTACAGGCGGCCCTGCCATTGTAAAGAAGGTTCTCTCCTCCGGAAAGAAGGCCATCGGAGCGGGAGCCGGAAATCCTCCGGTCGTCGTAGACGAGACGGCAGATATCGAGAAGGCGGCTAAGGACATTGTGGACGGCTGCAGCTTTGACAACAACGTGCCCTGCATTGCCGAGAAGGAAGTGTTCGCCGTAGATTCTATCTGCGACTATCTGATCCAGAACATGAAGCTGAACGGAGCGTATGAGATCCGCGACGTGGAGCTGATTGAGCGGTTAGACGCTATGGTGACAAATGAAAAGGGCGGCCCTAAGACCTCCTTCGTGGGAAAGAGCGCCAAGTACATTCTCGACAAGCTGGGAGTTCCGGCAGACGACAGCGTGAAGGTTATCATCATGGAGGTGGGAAAGGATCACCATCTGGTAACAGAGGAAATGATGATGCCGATTCTTCCGATTGTACGCGTTTCAGATGTAGATACGGCCATTGAATACGCCCATGACGCGGAGCATGGAAACCGCCACACAGCCATGATGCATTCCAGAAATGTAGAGAAATTAAGCAAGATGGCCAAACTTCTGGAGACTACCATCTTTGTGAAAAACGCTCCTTCCTATGCAGGAATTGGCGCAGGCGGAGAGGGACATACTACCTTTACTATTGCCGGGCCCACAGGAGAGGGATTAACCTCTGCCCGTTCCTTCTGCAGGAAACGCCGCTGCGTGATGTCTGACGCATTCAGCATCCGCTAGGAGCGGAAAACAGAAAAACACAGAGGAGCGAACTTATATGTCAAACGTATACATTAAAACAAAAATCCGCTCCGGCAAGACAGCTATGGACTATCTGGGAATTTACAAAAATAAAACGGTTTATATTGTCTGCGATAAGTTCATGGCTGAAAACGGAAGCGTAAACAAGGTAGTAAACGCGATTGATTCCAGCTGCCGGATAGAGATCTTCGATCAGGCGCTTCCCGATCCCACCACAGAGGTGGTGGGAAACGGGCTGAACATGGGAGCCAGAGTACAGCCGGATATTGTGATTGCTTTTGGCGGCGGTTCCGCTATTGATACGGCCAAGGGAATTATCTATTTTGGAATTAACGGCGGACTGATGAAGAAACCGATTTTTATCACCATTCCGACTACCAGCGGAACAGGTTCCGAGGTGACCAGCGCCACAGTGATTACAGATGTGGAAAATAAATCCAAGCATCTGATTGCCGACGACGAGATCCTGGCCGACGTGGCGATTCTGGATCCTTCGCTGACTCTTTCCGTCCCTCCGGCCGTTACGGCAAATACGGGAATGGATGTTCTCACCCACGCCCTGGAGGCGTATGTGGCGAAGGGGGCCAACGTATTTTCAGACGCTTTATCAGAGAAAGCGGTGGAACTTCTTCTGGACGCTCTGTTAGTCTGCTACCGTGACGGCGGCTGCCTGGAGGCCAGAAGCAAGATGCACGAGGCCTCCACGCTGGCCGGCATGGCGTTTAACACAGCGGGGCTGGGGGTAAATCACAGCATCGCCCATCAGCTGGGAGGAACCTTCCATATCCCGCACGGACTGGCCAACGCCATGCTGCTGACCAGCGTGATTGATTACAACAGCGGGGATAAGCAGGTTATGGACAAATATGCGGCTATGGTCTACAAGGTAAAGCTGGCCGGCATCACCACTCCGCCCCAGAAGGCTGTGGAAATCCTGAAGGAAGTGATTCGAACCATGATGGCGGCCATGAACATGGCAGATTCTGTAGAGAAGGCAGGGGTGGACAGAGGGGAGTATCTGTCTCAGCTGGATAATATGACAGAAAACGCTCTCAAAGATACCTGTCTGAAAGCCAATCCGCGTGAAATTGGAGCAGGAGAAATCCGCCATATTCTTCTTCAGCTCTGTTAAAATTTTCTGAAATATGGTATTATTTTAATAAAGACTGCTGCGCTTAACGTATTTCCAGAGCGCAGTTGTATGTCAAAATAATATGATACGGATGGAAGGTAAAGAGTATAATGGAAGGATTTAATCAGGAGACCAGTTTACAGCAGCTTGAACTGAACGGAAGTGCAGTATTTTCAACGTCATCTGGTTCTTCCAGGGAAAATGAGCTGGATATTCTTCACCTGTTTGGAAAAGAAAAGCTGGAGAACATTCAGAAAAGCCTTTCCAAGGCCACAGGGCTGGCGTTTGTCACAGTGGATTACAGAGGAGAGCCGATTACAGAGAGCACCAGCTTTTCCAGCTTCTGCCGCATGGCCAGAAACGACGGACAGCTGAGCCTGCGCTGTAAATCGTCGGATGCCTTTGGCTCTATACAGGCGGCGGTGATGCAGAAGCCCAGCGTTTATTTCTGTCCATGCGGCCTCCTGGAAGTAGCGATTCCTATCGTGGTGAGAGGGCACTATCTGGGAGGCTTTATCGGAGGGCAGGTTCGATGCAGCGACGCGCCGGAGGATACCAGCCGGCTGGAAAAGGTAATGGCGCCGGCAGCTATCGAAGGGATTATAGAGAAAAATAAAGATCTTCTGGAACAGCTTCCGGAGTATTCTTTCGAGAAGTTCATGGATATTGTCAATCTGATATTCCTGATTATTAACCAGCTGGGTGAAAATGAGATGCATCTTCAGATGCGGTGGGAAAAGCAGCAAAAACAGGTTAAAAAGCTCTATTCCCTGAATCAGAAACTGGCAGAGGAAAGCGCCCAGAAGGATTTAAAGATTCTGGATCTGGAGGCGTCCCGGGATTTTGGAAGTATTCTGGATGCGATGATTTCGCTGGTAAACCTGACTGTCATTGAGGAAGCTCCACGAACGGGAGAACTGCTCAATCAGCTGATCGACTATGTGAAATATTCTTCTATGGAAAAGGGGACGTTTGTCAGCTTGTCCAGAGATCTGGAACAGGCGGAACGGTTCCTCTCCATGCAGAAGCAGAAGCTGGGAGAACGGCTGAATTTTTCGATTCAGGTTCCTAAAAATATGACTATGCAGAGAATTCCGTCGAATGTGCTGCTTCCATTTGTCAAAAGTGCAGTTTACTATGGCGTGATGATGAAAAAGGGAGGCGGCGAGGTAACGGTAAAAGGCTACTCAAGCGGCGGAAGATGTGTAATAGAGGTAGAAGACAGCGGTCTGGGAATGACGGAGGAAGAACTGCAGATCAATTTCGAAGTATTCGGAGACAGGTATGAAGGCTACTATATTAGCCGGGGAAAGGAGTACGCCCAGCTGAAGATGAAAAAAATCTTTGGCGACAGCTATGAAATTGTCATAGAGAGCAATAAAGGAAAAGGGCGCAGAACCGTGATCTGCTGGCCTGAAAATTTCAGTGAAAGGGTGGATTAATCTATGTACCATGTCCTTTTGGCAGATAACGACATTCTGTCTCAGGAAGCGCTGAAAATCATGATTTCCAAAATAGAAGGCTTCGAGGTTTCTTCTCTGACAGACAGCGGGGAGGATGCTGTCCGGCTGTGCCAGGAGACAGAGTACGACGCGGTATTTATCAGCGCGTTTCTGCCGGGACTTCCTGGTATAGAAGCGGCGCGTCTGATCCGCCAGTCCTCTCCAGAAACGGCAGTTTATGTGATGACGGCCTATCCTGCCAGTATTGCCTTTCACGGAGAAGCAAGGGAGTGCGCCAGCGAGATTGTGGAAAAACCGCTGTCTTTTTCTCAGTTGAATGTCCTTTTAGGAAATTTAAAAACGAAACATGAAAGCTCTGTGCAGCCCTGCGTGAACCGGCTTCTGCTGTTAGTGAAAAACAGCAGCTTTCCAGAAGTATACCGTCTCTGCGGCCAGATTACCAGGGAAATCTATCAAATCTGCGACAGAGATTCCAGCCAGCTTTACAAGGTGTTTTCTTTTATAGGACAGAGCCTTTTAAACACAACAGAATTTTACAACGAAGAGAGCCGCGATATCGGAACTCTGTTTCCGCTGAACGAGAGCCTGATTGATGAGCCCATGACGACGGAATTGTGGCTGTTCCGAGTGATCGATTATATCTTTCAGAAGAACAGCAGCAATCGGTATCCGCTTCTTCACAACGTATTTTTGTACATTGAAAACAATATCAAATCAGACATCAGCCTGAACAAAATTATTGAAAACTGCGCGATCAGCCAGGGGTATCTGAGCCGTATTTTTAAAGAGCAGTTTCAGGTCAGCGTAATGGAATACCTTCACATGAGAAAAATTTATCTTGCTAAGGGATACTTTTATTTTACGGATGACAGTATCGCGGAGGTAGCGTTCCGGCTTGGCTATAATGAGAGCAGCTATTTCAGCAAGGTATTTAAAAAATATGAAAATATGACGGTAAAGCAGTACAGAGCGCAGATCAGTGGGGTGCAGAAGGATCAGACAGGCTGACAGAGAGCAGGAAATAAGACAAACAAGAGGGGGAATTTCATATGATGGCATATATCGCTGAATTTATCGGTACGTTTCTGCTTATTCTTTTAGGCGATTCCGTGGTGGCAAACGTAACGCTTGACAAATCGGGAATGAAGGGGGGAGGCTCCATCCAGATTACGCTGGCGTGGGGACTTGCCGTTATGGTTCCCGCATTTATTTTTGGAGCCGCTTCTGGGGCGCATTTCAACCCGGCGCTGACTCTGGCATTGGCTGTGGACGGAAGCCTTGCCTGGTCTATGGTTCCGGGCTATGTGATCGCCCAGTTTGCAGGCGCATTCTTAGGAGGATGCGTGGTATATGAAATGTTCAAAGATCAGTTTGACGCTACCGCTGACGCAGGCGCTAAGCTCGGCGTGTTCTGCACAGGGGCAAGCGTTCCGAACATTCCCAGAAACATTTTCTGCGAGGCTATGGCTACCTTTGTACTGGTATTTGCCATCAAGGGAGTGGGAAATGTGGCGGGAGCTGCCGATGTGGGATTAAATAATTTCCTGGTATTTGGAATTATTGTTTCTATCGGTATGTCTATGGGAGGTTTGACTGGATACGCGATCAATCCGGCCCGAGACCTTGGCCCGCGTCTGGCACACGCAGTACTGCCGATCCAGGGAAAGGGAGATTCTAACTGGGGCTACGCAGTCGTTCCGCTTGCAGGCCCGATTATCGGAGCCGTAGCGGCTGTCCTGCTGTTTGGCGCTCTTCCGTGGTAATATAAAAATAGTTTTTTACATAAGGCCGCCGCTTCAACGGTTAATCAACTGCTGAAGCGGCGGCCTTTTTAAGCGTATTTCTAAACGTTTTCTAATATTCTTCCGGCGTTTTCAGAACGGCTCCCTGATCGGCGCTGGTAACGGCGGCGGCATAACGGCGCAGAGCGGGAGTGGCGGGTTTCCGGACATGGGCCACATTGGAAAGGCGGCGTTTGATCTCTTCGTCCGGTACAAGGAGAGTCAGGCTGCGGTTTTCAATATCAATGATAATTTCATCGCCTTCCTGTACGGCGGCAATTGGGCCGCCGGCAGCTGCCTCAGGGCTGATATGTCCGATGCACGGGCCTCTGGTGGAACCGGAGAATCTTCCGTCTGTGATAAGCGCGCACATTTCATCCATGCCCCGCCCTACAATCAGGCTTGTTACCATGTGCATTTCCCGCATGCCAGGGCCGCCCTTGGGGCCTTCGTAGGTAATAACCAGGATATCCCCCTGCTGGATTTTATCTCCCGAAACAGCTTCGCAGGCTTCTTCCATAGAGTGAAAGACTCTGGCGCGGCCTTTAAAATAATACATAGAGGGCTTTACACCGCTCTTTTTGACAACTGCGCCATTAGGAGCAAGGTTGCCGTGGAGAACAGCCAGACCGCCATCCTGTTTTTTAGGGGCCGCCAGCGGGAAGATCACGTCGTTTTCCACTAAATCCACCTGCTTCAGCTCTTCTCCAAGCGTACGTCCGGTGCAGGTTTTGACATCCAGATTCAGTCTGCTTTCCAATGCCTTCAGAACGGCAGGAACGCCGCCGCAGCATTCCAGATCATACAGCGAGTGGGAACCGGAAGGCTTGATATTGCACAAATAGGGGATTTTGCGGCTATACTCGTCGAAATCATCCAGATTCAGACGGATGCCAGCCTCATGGGCAATGGCAGGCAGATGGAGCGTGCTGTTTGTAGAAGCTCCCATAGCCATGCTTGCCATAATGCCGTTGCAGAGGGCTTCCCGTGTAACAATATCCCTTGGATGCAGGTTTTCTTTGATCATTTCTACTACGCGGCGTCCGCTTTCTTTGGCAATGCGGCGCTTTTTTGATTCTGCCGCATGGGCGAGCCCGCATCCGGGAAGGCTCATGCCAATCACTTCGGCCAGACAGCCCATCGTATTGGCAGTTCCCAGCATGGAACAGGTTCCTGCGCCGGGCAGCGCCGTTTTTTCCGCTTCTGCCAGCTGGGCTATGGTAATCTTTCCAGTCTGGGCCTGCCCGATTAATTCCCTCATATCCGTCAAAGTCAGCATATCGCGTCCTGCGCCCCGCCCCGGCATCATAGGACCAGCAGATATTACAATGGCAGGAATATTGCACCGCATAGCGGCAATCAGCATACCAGGTACGATTTTATCGCAGCCAGGCATTAAGATCATAGCGTCGAACTGGTGAGCTTCCACCATATATTCAATGGAATCGGCAATTAAATCGCGGCTGGGCAGGGGGTATCGCATACCAATGTGGCCCTGGCAGATGCCGTCGCAGATAGCGATGGTGTTGAACTCCCTGGGAACGCCTCCAGCCTCCCAGACTCCCTTCGCCGCATCCTGCGCCAGGCCGCGCAGATGTTCATGGCCCGGAACCATTTCAGTAAACGAGTTTACAATCGCTACCAGAGGCTTACGGAGATCCTGCTCCTCCAGGCCGGTGCTGTACAGCAGCGCCCGGTGGGCGGCCCGTTCAATGCCGTTGGTCAGCTGCCCGCTCCGCAAGTCCTTATAATGAAATTGTTCATCGTAATTCATGTAGAAAAGCTCCTTTCTGCTTTCGTTAAAAGCTTTTTGTATGGTGAGTATAACATGAAAAAACTAAACTAAAAAGAATGAAAGTTTTGTATTTACTACACTTTTTTATTGTGATAAGATGAGGGCAGAATCGACAGGAAGCGTTTGGAATGAAGTTCAGAAAAGGAGTTTTACTATGAATACGGCAGAAGAATATTTTATGGCAGTGGTACGGGAGAAAAGCATTGCAAGAGCGGCCGAGAAGCTGTATCTTTCCCAGCAGAATCTGAGCAACAGCATCAAACGGCTGGAGCAGAGATACGGAGTGCTGTTTTGGAGAAAACCGCATTTTTGCCTGACTGCTGAGGGGGAAGCGCTTTATCGCACCCTGCAGCAGATCCAGGTTCTGGAAAACAATCTGAGCGCAGAGCTGTTGGAAATTAAAAACGAAGATTCCGGAAAGATCCGGTTTGGCATTCCATCTACACGGGCCAGAGTGCTTGTGCCCAGGCTGATGGAGCGGTTTCGGCAGCAGTTTTCCCGCACACAGCTGGAGTTTACGTTAGAGGATACAGAGCAGCTGGAAGCGCTGCTGCTCTGCGGAGAGCTGGATCTCATGTTGGGAATTGACGCAGAACCTCATCCGGAGCTGCTCAGAAGCGCGTCCTGGAAAGAAACTATCTACCTTGCAGTGTCAAAACAGCTGTTGAAAAGCCTGGGAATTGAAACCTGCTTATGGGAACGGCTGGCAGAGCTGCCCTTTTTGCTTAACCCGCCGGTCAGCCACCTGAGACAGAAGATAGATCTGTATTTTAAGCGCCGCTTTATCGCTCCCCGCCACAGCACGGTAGTGGGTGACTTCGAATTACAGATGATTTTGGCAGCTCAGGGGGAAGGCGCATGTTTCTGCACCCAGATCATGCTTCCTAAAATGCAGGACATGAATCAGACGCTTCCTCCCGACAGAAGGCTGATCGCCTTCCCCATTCAAGACGAGACTATTTTTTCTACTCTTGCCATTGTCCGCCACCGCTATGGAGCAGATTCGCAGGCGCTGAAAACCTTCAGCCGGATTCTGGCGGAGGAGATAGAAGGCATGGCGGAGGGATTCTAGTTGGGGGGAAGGGAAAATAGAAAAATAGGGAATTTTTTCGTCGGAATAAGTGTAGCTGCATTGTGTGTTGACTATTTTATCAAACAATGTTAAAATCAAATTACCTAAAAGGTAATTTTGAAAAGACGGGAGGGACGATTTGAAACTGATATACGCATCGGAAACTCTGAAGTCACAATGTACAAATGTAAAGAATGCAAAAAAATAATTTCATGGGGATATGCAGTTGTCAGTAAGTTTATTGTCAAGGATAAATGCTCTTCAACAGGCAGACATACTCAAAGATATTGTAGTTCAGCCTGTATTCCATTTTCACAAGCTTAAAAATAAAAGCGGCAGAAATTTAGAAGGGTATTTTGCAATTGATGTTAAATCAAGAAAAGAGCCATGGAGAATTATCTTGCAGCCATTAGATGAAAATGAAAAACCTTATATACCATGCAATATAGACCAAATAGCAGGTAAGGTTAAAATAGTAGAAATTTCGGAGGTGAGCAAACATTATGAGTAATTATATAGAATATAATGATACAATTGCATTTCACCCTGGTTATTATATAAAGGAAATAGTGGATGATAGTGGTCTGACCCAGGAGGATTTTGCGAAGAGGCTGGATACAACGCCGAAGAATCTCAGTCTTCTTATCAGAGGCGAGCAGAGCCTATCTATTGATATAGCAATGAAATTGTCCCGTATGCTTGGAACTAATGTTTCTTATTGGCTTAATCTTCAAAATGCCTATGATGCTTTAATTGCAGAATTTAAGTCAAAAGAAGAATTAGAACAGGAAAAAGAAACGTTTAAATCTTTGGATTATAAGTATTTTCGAGAAAATTTTGGCTTACCTGATCTATCAAGGAAAATTGACGAGCAGATCATTGAAGTGAGAAGATTTCTTCAAGTTGCAACATTGTCTGTTTTTAAGAAAAGAGATATGGCAGTAAGCTTTCGAAGCGCTTCAAAAGAAATATCCAGCGCCAATATAATCAAAGCAAACGCTATGGTTCAAATTGCTATTAACAAAGCATTGACCGTTGATGCGCCAAAATATAATAAGACAAAATTTAAAGAAGCTGTAGATTACGCATTGTCATTAACAAGAAAGCACGAAGAATTTTATCCATTGATCAAAAACGCATTTTTTGAAGCAGGTGTGATATTTGTTATTCTTCCCAATTTGTCTGGCTCTAAAATTAATGGAGCAACAAAGAAACTTGAAAAAAATGTAGTGCTTATGGTAAATGACAGGAGATTAAATTCAGATACGTTTTGGTTTACTCTATTCCACGAGATTGGTCACATCATTCATAGCGATTATGGGATTTCATTTGAAAAAGAGATTGGGGAAAAGGAAGAAATTGCAGATAAATTTGCTTCAGATTCTTTAATTAATCCAGAAGCGTATGAAAAATTTGTTGCTGAAGGAGTTTTTACTCTGGAAAGTATACGACAATTTGCAAATTTGATTGATCGAGATCCTGGAATTGTTTTAGGCCGACTGCAAAATGATGGTTTAGTCAGGTATGATGATTGGACCTTACAGTCGTTAAGACATAAATATAAAGTGAAAGCTGCTTTTTGATATAAATGCATTCTCAAAGTGTCAATTTAGCACCTTGGGAATGCAGATGTGGTCCTATGTCAAGATTTAGTACAAGTTAAAATGAGGTTTTCCTCGGGAGTATCCCAAAGTTTGTGTAAACCTTCAAACTGATGTAAGATAGACTTACCAGTTTGGAGGTTTATTTTATGGCAAGAAAAAAGGATACCCCACAAAAA